>Ga0082335_1000097_pt1 | contig 229624 bp, 195 predicted proteins | sample Subgrocontami58m_FD_72375 | JGI IMG/M metagenome (GOLD analysis project Ga0082335, IMG submission 72375) | Subsurface groundwater microbial communities from S. Glens Falls, New York, USA - GMW37 contaminated, 5.8 m (SPADES assembly) (version 2) ... | reverse complement strand
TGACGACACCGCGACCCCGACTGGTGCGGCTCCGTTCAATGGGTGCCATCACCCAATCGATGACCCAATGACCCAATTACCCAATTACCCAATTACCCGATTACCAAATTCCTCGATTACCGCGTTGGAACGATTTCGAGAGCCGAGTCGAACGCCTGGGCCGCGAGCGTACGAAGACCGCGGTCGAACGTGGCCAACACGCCCTTGTGCCGGCTCGCCAACGCCAACAGGTAGGCGGCGGTCAGCTGCCTGTGCCCTTGCAGTCCGGACTCCATGCCATGCACCGCGGACGGCACTTGGAGGTTCTCGGTCCAGAATTCATGAGCAGGGTGAGAGAGGTTCTCGTTGAGCAGGGCCACGGCTTCGAGCGGTGAGAGGGCATCACGTGAGAAGGCGGGGTTCGAGACAATCCGCGCAAATCCAAGCTGCGTCAGCGGCGTGGTGGCCCAGCGGGCGCTCCCCCGAGCGTGAAACCATCGATGAGCCGCCTCGTGGTGCTCGTGAGCCGGCCACAGGAGCGCCGTGAGGATGTTCAGGTCGAGCAGCGCTGTTCTCACGGCAGCTCGTCGAGAAGCTTGTCAACCTGCGCGGCAGTGACCGTGGGCGACCGCCGGTCCAATCGGAGCACGCGGAAGCCATTGCGCTCCACGGTCACCATCGGGCGTTCCGCCCCCTGCCTCACGAGCGTGCTGACCGCCTGACCGAGCGTGATCCGATGGCGCGCCGCATGCGCTTTCGCGACTTTCATCGCATCGTCCTCGAGCTGCAGTGTCGTTCTCGGCATAACGACATCATACTGTGCTTGATGATGCGTCCGTTCACACGTGAGCATCACCGGTGTCAGGTGATGCCATTGCCTCGTGCGGGCGAATTCCAGCCGGCGTATGTGATGGTCAGTCCCAGTCGGCGTACTTGGTGCCGTCGAGGGCGGTTGCATCGGACCCGCTCTTGACGTCGTAGATGCCGGCCTCGGCGGTGGGATTGTTGGGGTCGGGCTCGGCCGGCACGGTCTGCCAGGTGCTCGCGCTCTTCGTGAACGGATCTTCCGGAATCTTGCGCAAGTACCCGTCGCTGACGAGCGCGTCGAGCGTGCCCGGGTACTGCCCCTTGTCCGCGTAATACTGATCGATCGCGTCCCGCATCCCGAAGAGATCCTGCTTCAGCACGGCTTCGCGCGAGTGGACCACGCTCGTCTTGTACTGCGACAACCCCATCCCCGCCAGGATGACGAGGAGCGACAGCACGACGAGCAGCTCGATCATGGTGAAGCCAGGATCGAGATCACGAATCGGGTAATCGAGTAATCGGGGAATTGGGTAATTGATTGGAGGATTGACGACACGGCGACCCCAGCGGACGCGGCTCCGTTCAATGCGCGCAATCCCCCAATCGATTACCCGATTACCAGATCTCCCAATTACCAAATCCGTTTACCAGTCCTTGTATTTCGTCCCGTCGAGCGCCGTGCCGTCGAACGTGGTGTAGACGTCGAACACGTTCTGGCCGCCCCACCGCGTCGAATCGGGCTTGTCCTGATACGAGCGCATGCCCCATTCCGTGCTGCGCGTCATCGGGTCGATCGGAATGTGCCGGAGAAACTTGAGCTTGCGGCCGGTCGCGTCGTTGGCGGCGGCGACGCCGTCGACGAGCGTCTGCAGATCGGGCGGATAGTTCTCGCTGCCAACCTTGATGTCGAGCGTCCCGATCTGCCCGAGGTCGGCCGCGTCCTTGAACTTGTCGATGGCCGTCCGGATTTCGCGCAGCGATCGATGCAGCTCGGCTTCGCGCGTGCGGGTGGCGGTGACCTTCGCGAGCGGCATGATCGCCGACGCGAGGATCATGATGATCGTCGCGACGACCAGCAGCTCGACGAACGTATACCCTCGCACCCTGTCGAAGCCTGGTGCTCTCCCGAATCCCGAATCCCGAATCCCGAATCCCATCCGCCTACTGCACGCTGATCGTGACCGGCGTGAAACGGAGACCCATCAGTGTGCCCCCCGGGCCGGTGGCGGTGCCGCTGAGCGTCAGCGTGGTGCTGCCGGCCCCGATGGCGTCGAACAGGACGGCCGCCAGCAGGCCGGTGCCGGACGCGCCGGTGGCGTCGGCGCCGCGCGCCAGCGTGATGTCCACGCGATTGCCGCTCACCTGCTGCGTGAACGCGACGTTGACGCCGCCCGCGCGCATGAAGCTCCCCTCCTGCACGGTTCGCACGCGCAGCCTGGTCGGATCGTACACGAGCGTCAGCGTGACCGTCGAGATGCGCGACGCACCCGTGATCGACAGCGGCACCGTATACGGTCCGCCGCCGACGCGGAACGTCGGCCCCGGCGGTGAAATCAGGACCTGTGCCGAGCCGATGCCCTGCGATGCCGTGGGCACCGGGGCCGGCGTGGTCTCGGCCGCTGCTGGCGGCGGCGGCGTCTGAGGCGCCGACGCGGGAGCCGTCGTCGCGGCACTCGGCTGCGCGGCGGGCTCGGTGGGCGGCGCGACGACGACCGGAGCGGCTGGCGGCAGCGTGACCACGGCCGTGGCGCCCGGCGGTTGCACCAGCACGGTACCCGGTACCGGCGACGTTCCCGGCGGCGGCGCGACGAGGGCGCCGCCGGGGCCGCGCTGCGAGGCCGGACCGGTCGAAATCACGCCGGGCTGCGTCGGCGTCTGGAAGCCCGCGGCCTGCGGCGCGGCGGGCGGCGGCGCCGCCGCCTCCGGCTGCGGCGCGAAGAGCGGCGGCGGTCCGCCGACGCCGAGGTTCTGCTGCGACCCGATGTAGATTGGCTTCAGATCGTTCTCCGTGATCTCGTGCGTCCGCACGATGTGCGGCGTCAGCAGCATCACGATGTCGGTCTGGTCGATCTGCCCCGAGTTCCCGGAAAACAGCTGCTTGAGAATGGGAATGTGAATGGCGCCCGGGAATCCGGTGACGCCGGTCTGCTCGCTTTCCTGGAACAGGCCGGCCAGCAGGTTCGACTCGCCGTCGCGCAGCCGCAGCCGCGTCGTGACGGTGCGCTGGCCGAACGACGGGATGTTGACGCCGCCGATGACGACGTCGCTGCCGCGCGAGCTGCTGTCGACGGTGAGGTCCAGGCGGATGTCGCCTTCGAGCGTGACCGTCGGCGTCATGTCGATGTTCACGCCGACGTCCTTGTACTGGTACGAGCTCAGCGGGTTCACGCCGGCGCCGCCCGTGGCGATCGGCGTGTAGCTCGTCGAGATGATCGGGATCTGCTGGCCGAGCTTCAGCGTGAGCTTCGCGCCTTCGGCGCCGCGGAGCTGCGGTTTCGCGATGATCTTGGTGTGCGTGTCCGACTCGAGGAAGCGCACGATGGCTGTCGGCACCGCGAGGTAGAAATCCGCGGTGCTGACGCCGCGCGAGATGGTGTTGAGGTTGAACGGCGCGGGCGATCGCACGCCGGTCGGCGAGGTCGAGCTCCCGGTGGCGGTCGTCGTCGTGCCGCCGCCGGTGGTCCCGCCAGTCGCCGTCGTCGTCCCGCTCGGCGAGGTTTCCGGCGAAAAGATCGCGCCGAGCGCGTACTCGGACAGGTTGATGCCGTAGTTCTTCGTCCGCGACCGATCCACCTCGAGAATCTCGACGTCGACGACGATCTCGGCGCGCGGCTTGTCGTTCTGCTCGATGATCTTCTCGAGAATCTGCACGACCGAGCTCGTGCCGCGGACGGTGATCGTGTTGGCCGTCTTGTTTCCCGCGATCGCCGGCTGCACGGCGATGCCGGGCAGCCGGATGATCGTGCTGAGGATCTGCATCACCTCGGTGGCGTCGGCGTGCGACAGATAGAACGTGCGAATCACCTGCTCGTCGTACTGCGCGTGCTTGGGCGCCGTGTCCGGGAACACGAAGATGGATCGCTCGCTCAGGACCTTGTAGGAGAGCTGATTCATCGTCATGAGCTGGTTCAGCGCCTGCTCGAGCGTGACGCCGTCGAGCTGCACGGTCGTCGGGCGATCGGCGACGTCCCGATCGAAGCTGAAGTTGATGCCCGTGGTGCTGCCGATGACGCCGAGGACGTCGCGCAGGCTCGTGTTGTTGATGCGCAGGTTCAGCGGCTCGCGCGACGCCGGATTGAGAATCGGCTCGGCGGACGCGGCGCGGGCGCGCTCGCGCATCGCCTGAATCGGCGGCTTCGGACGCGAGGCTTCGATGCGATCGCGGATCGTCCGATCCAGCTCGGCGACCTTCGCGGTGGCCACCCGGTTGCTCGGGTCGTACTCGCTCGCCTGTCTGTACTCGCCGAGGGCCGCCTCGAGCTGATCTTTCAGCTCGAACTCGTGCGCTCGCTCGAGGTGCGCGCGCGACGCAGCGAGCTGCGCGCGCTGCAGCCCAATCTTGAAATTGGCGTTGTCCGGCGCGGCTTGCACCGCCCTGCGGTACGCGGCGACCGCTTCGTCGAGGCTGCCGGCACGCATCGCCGATTCGCCCTGGCGGAAGGCTTTCCCCGCCGCGCAGCCGGCCGCGACCAGCGCCAGCGCGAGCAGTACACCAAGCCGGTTGAGCCGTTTCGTCATAGGTCCGTTATCCGCCCGTCAGGCGAATGGTTTGACGGCCGCGACCGTCGACATACGCGATGTCGATCGATTCCACGCCGATCTTCAGGATGCGGTACCGACCTTCGATGATATCGCCTTCGCGCCCGTAAAAGGGCACGTTCCGGCCGTCGCTCAGGATCGCAATCTTCTGCGCATGCTCGGTCGCCTCGACGATGCCGATGAACTTCAGCGTAATGGGCGGCAGCGGCGGCTGACCCGACGGCACCGCGGGTGCCAAGGGCGTCACGGACTGCGTCACGCGTGGCGCCGGCGACGGTGGGGGCGGTGGGGGCGGCGCCTTCGTCCTGAACCGGAACAGATTCCGCTCGCTCGGCTCCGGCCTGGGCCGCTCGCTCGCCAGCGCCTCGAGATGCACGTCTGGCGCGGCCGGGACCGCTGCCCCGTTCTGTGCGGCCTTGGCCGGTGTCCCTTGCCTGTTCGACGAGGGGGCCGGGCCGGCAGAGGTGGCCGACCACACGCGATAGAGCACCAGCGCCAGGACGACCGCAATCGCGCCGAGCAGGAGCTGCCTGCGGCGCTCAGTTGCCATTGGCCCCCAGGCGGTAGTACGTCGACAGCTGGAGCGTGAGCGTGAGGGGCTGGCCCACATCGCTCTGCGCCAGCGCGACGTCGTCGATGATGACGAACTCGGGCGCGCTCTCGAGCTCGAAGATGAACTGCCGCAGGCTCTCGTAATCGCCCTGGAGCCGCGTGCGCACCCTGAGGACGCCGATCCGCGAGTCCTTGGCCGGCGGGTCGGAGTCGGTCTGCCGTTCCAGGAACTTCACGCTGGTCTTGCGTGCCAGGGCCGGCAGCGAAGCATAGGTCAGGCGGCGCGCCGCCGACAGATCGGCCGGCAGCACCTTGTCGTAGAACGTCGACAGTTCCTGCTCCGCGCGCGACCTGCCCGTGACGAGGGCGCGCGCGGCGGCGACCTCCTGCTCCGCCGCTTTGAGCGTGCGCGCGGCCGCAGCGGCGCGACCGGCGGCGCCGACCGACTTCACGGCGAGCGGATAGACGATCAGCACGTACGCCGCGATGTTGAGGAGGGCGCCGAGCGCCAGCGGGATGACGAGCGATCGCTTTTCGAGGAGGATGCGCTTGGAGAGCATCATCGGCGGACCGCCCCTCTTGCGCCGGCCGGCCGCGCCGGACCGGGACCGGCCGGCCTCGACCCCGCGGGCACGTACGCCGTTTCGAGCGTCGACTCGACGAGCCCCTGGTCGTCGACGTGATCCTCGCGGGAGAGCAGGCTCACGAACGCGCCCGATGTTTCCAGGTTCTCCATGAACTGGTTGACGTCGTCCACGCTCTTGGCCACCAGGCCGATGACGATCACGAAGCCCTTGTCGCGATCGATCCGCGGCCGGACCGTCGTGATGCGGACATCGTCGGGCAGCGTGGTCTCGAAGCGGTTGAACAGGTCCGTCCACGAGAACGTCCGCCGGTCGATGAGCTCGTTGGCCTGATGCGCCTCGGCCGAGGCGAAGTCCATCTGGCGTGGATCGACGCTCGCGCGCAGGCGTGCCGCCTCTTTCCGGAGGTCGACCGCCCGCGTCTCGTCGTGCGAGGCCTCGGTCGCAAGCTCGGTGTCGCTCCTCGAGTAGCGGATGACGCCTGAAACGTTGAAGGCGGTCGCGGCGGCCACCGCCAGGGCGACCGCGATGAGAGCGAGGCGCACCGCGCGCTCGTTGTAGAACGGCCGCGTCGAAAGGTTGGTCCGGATCACGCCTGCACCAGCTGCCGATCCCGCAGCAGCAGTCCGACGAGAGGCGCCAGCGTGTCGAGCAGCGCCGGCGCGGCCGAGATGCGATCGGTGAGCGCCGCCGCATCCCGCGGGTCGACAACATCCACCGTGGCTGTGAGGCGCTCCTCGAGGCTGCGGCGGACCTGCTCGATGTCGCCGGCCTGACGCGCGCCGCCGGCCGCCGCACCAGCGAGGATGACGCGCGCGAAGCCCGCGCCCTTCAGCCGGTCCTCGTAGTACATCGCCGTCTGGTGGACCAGGTCGGCCAGCGTGCCGTCGCTGCCGGCCGCGCGGCTGCGGAAGAAGATCAGGTACGGGCCGCGCAAAAGCGCGATCGACGCGTAGTCGGACGCGATGTTGACCAGCAGCCAGTCTGCCGCCGGCGCGGCCGAACCGGCGAGCACCGCATTGACCACGTTGAAGGTGCACAGATCCACGAGGCCCGCGTGTGCGCCCGCCTCGGCGCACAGGCCTTCGTACTCCTGCACGACATCACGGCGCGCCAGCGATACGATGAACTCGTGCCCATCGTCTGTGCGCAGACCGGGCACGTAACTGACCTGGGCGTCTTCGATCGCGAACGGTGCGGTCTTCCGCACCTGCCAGCGCACGAGCTGATCGAGATCCTGCGCGCGGCCGGGCACCTGCGCGAACCGCACGAGGGACACTTTGGCCACCACGTCCGGGATGACGAGGCCGATGCGGCGCGGGCGCCCGACACGCTCGAGCACGCGGGCGAGGCCGCCGACGATGGCCGCGCGGTCGCGGATGTTCATCGCGGTCAGCGCCGGCACGAGCGCGCCCTCGGGCAGCGGCTCGGTGGCATGGGCGGCGACGACGGGCTGGCCGCCGCGCCAGTCGAGGCCGGCGGCCGACACGCGTCCCGCCGCGAGTTCCACCGCGACGTCCGGCGCGGTGTTGGCCTGGAGCGAAGGCAAGATGCTCACTCGACGAACGTGACCTTGTTGATTTCGCGCAAGGTGGTGATCCCTTCCATCACGCGCTCGACCGCCGACTCGCGCAAGAAGCGCATGCCTTCCTCGCGCGCGGCCTTCTTGATTTCCGACGTCGGTCGCTTCTCGAGAATCATCTCGCGGATGTGATCGCTCAGATCGAGCAGCTCGCAGATCGCCGTGCGCCCTTTGTACCCGGTGCCGCTGCACTCGATGCAGCCGATGCCCTCGTGGAACGTGTGCGTATGCTCGAGCGCGGGATCCAGCCCCGATTCCTCGAGCAAGGCGCGTGACACGACCGCCGGCCGCTTGCAGTGGAGGCAGATGGTGCGGACCAGGCGCTGCGCGAGCACGCAGTTGAGGGCCGACACGAACTGATAGGCCTCGACGCCCATGTTCAGAAAGCGGCCGAGGACGTCGAGCACGTTGTTCGCGTGGACCGTCGTGAAGACGAGATGGCCGGTCAGCGCGGAGTTGATGGCGATCTGCGCGGTTTCGTTGTCGCGGATCTCGCCGACCATGATCTTGTCGGGATCGTGGCGCAGGATGGATCGCAGGCCCCGCGCGAAGGTCAGACCTTTCTTCTCGTTGATCGGAATCTGGGTGATGCCCGTGAGCTGGTACTCGACCGGATCCTCGATCGTGATGATCTTGTCCTCGATCGACTTGATCTCGGAGAGCGCCGCGTAGAGCGTGGTCGTCTTGCCGCTGCCGGTCGGCCCGGTGACGAGCACCATGCCGTACGGCTCGGCGATGTACTTGCGGAAGCGCTTCAGCTCCGCGTCGGGGAACCCGAGGATGTCGAGGCGCAGCTCGGTGAACTGCTCGCTGATCGATTCCTTGTCCAGGATGCGGATCACCGCGTCCTCGCCGTGCACGCTCGGCATGATCGACACGCGGAAATCGATGGTCTTCCCCGGCATGCGGAGCTTGAAGCGGCCGTCCTGCGGCACGCGCTTTTCCGCGATGTCGAGCTCCGCCATGACCTTGATGCGCGAGAGGATCGAGCTGTGAAACTGCTTGGCGATGGGCCGCATCGCCGGCTGCAGCACGCCGTCGATCCGGTACTTCACGTTGACGGCATCGTCCGCCGTCTCGATGTGGATGTCGCTCGCCCGCCGCTGAATGGCGGTGTAGATCGTCGAATCGACGAGCCGGATGACCGGGCTGATGTCGCTCGTCAGCCGCTCGACGGTGAGGCTCTCGTCGCCGTTCTCCTCTTCCTTCAGCAGCTGGAGCTGGAAGCTCTCGGTCGCCTCCTCGAGCACCCGCGTCGAGCTCTCGCTCTTCTTCAGGATCGATTCAATCGCGTGACGCGAGCCGACCGCCACGCGGATGGGCGTGGCCAGCAGCACGCCCAGCTCGTCGATCATCGGGAGGTCGGTCGGGTCCGAGACGACGATCTCGAGGACCTTGCCGTCGCGCCGGTGGGGCACGAAGCCGTAGCGCAGCATCAGGTCGGCCGGAATCGACCGGAACAGCTCCTGGTCGATCCGGAACGTGTCCATGTCGATGAACTCGAGCCGGTACCGCTCCGCCAGCCGGCGCGCCTGCTCGAGCTCGGCGCGCTGCTCGTCGGCCCCGAGCGCTGCGCTGAGGTCGACCGGCGGGGTGTGAAGATCCGTGTGCGGTGTCGTTGCCATTAACCCACCTGACCTACCCGGCTTACCTGCCTACGCGGCCTACCTGACCTACCCGGCCAGCACGGAGCTGAGCTGGAACAGCGGCATGTAGAGCGCCAGCAGCAACCCGGCGATGACCAGTCCCATGAAGACCAGCAGGACCGGTTCGACGAGCGTGATGAACCGGTCCATCGTGGTCGAGATCTCTTCGTCGTAGAAGTCCGCCACCGTGTTCAGCATCTCCTGCAGCGCGCCGGTGGATTCGCCGACCTCGGCCATCTTCACGGCCACTTCGGGGAACACGCGGCGGGCTTCGAGCGCCGCGGCGAAGGACTCCCCCTCGCGCACCCGGAGGCTGACGATCTCGAGCTGTGCCGCCATGAACTGGTTGCCGATCGATCTGGCTGCGATGTCGAGCGCGTTCACGAGCGGCAGCCCGCCGCCGAGCAGTGTCGCGAGCGTGCGCGCCATCTGCGACGTCGCGAACTTGCGCGCGACCTGGCCGAGCATCGGCAGAAACAACAGCCCGTGATCGAAGCGCGCCTTCTGCCCCGGCTGCCGGACCCACGCGACGAGCGCGAAGGCCGCCGCGGCCAGCGCCGCGAGCAGCAGCAGGAACTGCGAGCGGATGAAGTCCGACACGCGGACGATGATCCGGGTGACGAGCGGAAGATCCGCGCCGAACGTGCCGTAGAAATCCGAGAAGGCCGGCACGACCTTCAACACGATGATCGACACGAGCCCGATTGCGAGCGTGACGAGAATCGCCGGGTAGACCAGCGCCGAAACCGTCCTGCGCTTCACCGTCGCGATGATCTTCGTGTACTCCACGTAGCGGCGGAGCACGGCGTCCAGATTGCCGCTGCGTTCGCCGGCGAGCAGCGACGCGGTGTAGACCCGCGGAAACAGCGTGCCGTGGGCCGCAAACGCATCCGACAAGGCCGTGCCCGATCGCACCTTCTCGTGCACGTCGTTGAGGACGGTGCGGAAGGTCGGCGCGGTCACGCGGCGCTTCAGCAGGTCGAGCGACTGCACCAGCGGCATGCCGGCCCTGAGCAGCGTCGCCAGTTCCTGGTTGAAGACCAGGAACTCCCGCATGTTGATCGCGTGGCGCTGCGGGAGGTGCAGCGTGAAGCCCGCGATGGCGTTCTTCGGCTGAAGCGAAAGGACGAAGAGCCCCTTCTCCTCGAGCTCGTGGCGCAGACGGGCCTCGTTTTCGGCCGCATACACGCCTTCGACGATCTCGCCGTTGGGCGACGCCAGCCGGCAGCGAAATTCCACGGTTCGGTCAATCCCTCCGCTGAATGAAACCCGGCCGTAATTGTATCAAGTTCAGCACGGCCTCCTTGAACGGTTAGACCGTGCAGGGGCGAGAAAAGCTGGGGGGGATTGCGCGCTTCTGCTATCGGGCGAGCTGGAGAATGCGCGAGACGTACTGCTCGGTCTCCGGATACGGCGGGATCCCGTGGAACCGCTGCACCGCTCCCTCCCCGGCGTTGTACGCCGCCAGCGCCAGCGTCATGGGCAACCGCTGCAACAACGACTTCAGGTGCTTGATGCCGGCCTCGATGTTGGCGGCCGGGTCGTACGGATCCGCAACGGCATACTGCCGCGCCGTCTCGGGCATGAGCTGCATGAGGCCCATCGCACCCTTTCTGGACCGGGCGCGCTCCTGGTACGCCGACTCAACCTGAATGACCGCGCGGACCAGCTTGACCGGGACGCCCTGCTCGGCCGCAACCCGGTCGATGATCGCGCCGTAGGGTGCCGCAGACGCCGCCTCGATGGGGAGCGCCGGCGGCGGCGCCGGGACGTCCGGCTCCGGATACGGCACTTCGTCGGGAGCCACGCGCGCGATGACCGCCGCCTCGCAGACGATTTCCCCGCCGCCACGCATCGTCAGCACCAGCGAATCGCCGTCCGTCCGATGACTCTTGATCGACAGCGTGCGCCCCGAGGCGAAGAACACTAGCTCGGCGTGGACAGGTCGGGCCGAGCACACCAAGGACACCAAGGTCACAAAGGAGACGAAGACCGAGCTCGTCACATTCCGGAGCTGCCGTTTGTGTCCTTCGTGCATTTCTTATCGCGGATCCACGAACGCGTGAAACACGCGGACCCCCAACTCCCGGGGATCCTTGCTGCCCGAGCCCGGCATCGACGCCGGCACGTACGTTCTATCGACCGAAATCTTCAATTCCGCCATGTCCGATGCGCCCAGCTGCGCCGCTTTGAGCGGAATCTTCCTCAGGTCGGGCCGCTTCGGGTTCAGCGTGAACTGGTCGACCACCTCGCCGGCCAGACTGACCTGGACCTGCTGCGTCTCGTTCAACACGCTTCCTGGATTGTCGACGTCCAGATAGAACACACAGTCCTTTTTCGGGTTCTTGAACGCCAGCGTCGCGTCTTTCTTCGTCCACTGCCACTCGACCGTGGCGTTGTGTTCCGCCACCTCGGCCGGGTGCCAACCATCCTTGAACAACGTGAACACGTTTTCGGTTTGCGGCTGCAGCTGGAGCCGCGCCACCTTGTAGGCGCGCTGCCCCACGTCCTCGCCGGCGAGCGGCTGGCGGTTCTGATCCGCGGTCGAGTACAGCCCGATCTGGATCGAGGCCTCGCCCACATACGGGTAGATGGGGATGAAGGCGGTCTTCGTGTACTCGACCGTCTGGCCCGGCTTCCATTGACTCGTCGGCACCGGCGGATTGTGATCGAAGGCGAAGATCAGCTGTTCGTCAGCGTCCACCACGTGCACCATCACACGGTAGTCCTGATTGAAATGCGCGTCGTTGGCGACGACGAACTTGTAGGTGATGTCGAGCGGGCTGCCGAGCGGCGCCTTCTCGTGGGTCAGCGTGACGCCAGGCGTCGCGACGGGCGGCGCGGGGGCGTCTTTGCGCCGGCACCCGGCGATCGTGGCGGCTCCAGCCACCAGGACGGCGATCCCGAGCACGGCGAGGCGGTGCTGTCTGCGCACGAACATAGTCACGTGTGAGTACTGATGAGACGGAAACAATGGTGAAAGAACGGTGTCGAAGGATGATAGTCCAGTTGCCGCATCCCCCGCAATCTGTTAGAGTTCCGCGCCTGTAGGAGAAGATGTCTCTCGAAGCATTAGGACTCGTCGAAACGCGCGGGTTGATCGGAGCGGTCGAGGCGGCGGACGCCATGGTCAAGGCCGCGAACGTCATCCTGATCGGCAAGGAATACATCGGCGCTGGCTACGTCACGGTGCTCGTCCGTGGCGACGTCGGCGCGGTCAAAGCCGCCACCGATGCCGGCGCAGCCGCCGCGCGCCGCGTCGGCGAGCTCATCTCCGTCCACGTTATTCCCCGGCCGCACACCGAGGTCGAAAAGATCCTCCCCAAAGGGGCGTAAGGCATGGCCGAAGCCCCCGCGCCGCAGGCCGATCGCGACCTCGCGTCCATCGCCGAGGCTCGCGCGCTCGCGCACCGCGCCAAGCAGGCCTGGCTCGAGCTGGCCGAGCTCAGTCAGGAGCGCATCGACGCCATCGTCGACGCGATGGCCACCGCGGCGGCGGCCCAGGCCGAAGCGTTTGCGCGACTCGCCGTCGAAGAAACCGGATACGGGGTCGTCGATGACAAGATTCAGAAGAACCTCTTCAGCGCCCAGAAGGTCTACAACTTCATCCGGCCGATGAAGACCGTCGGCGTCATCGCACGGCACGACGATCGGCGCGTGGTGGAAATCGCGGAGCCGTTCGGCGTCGTGGCCGCCGTCGTGCCCTCGACGAACCCTACCTCGACGGCGATCTACAAGATTCTGATCTCGTTGAAGGCCCGATGCACCATCGTGCTCAGCCCGCATCCCGCCGCCGTGAAATGCATTTCGCGCGTGGCCGAGGTGATGGATGAAGCCGCCAGACGCGCCGGTGCGCCCGCGGGCGCGATCAACTGGATGACGGCGGTCACGCTGGAGGGCACGCAGGAACTGATGAAGCAGCGCGACGTCGCCGTGATCCTGGCAACCGGCGGGATGGGCCTGGTGCGCGCGGCCTACAGCGCCGGCAAGCCGGCCTACGGCGTCGGGCCGGGCAACGCGCCCGCGTTCATCGAGCGGACCGCGAACGTGAAGAAGGCCGTCCACGACGTCATCACCGGCAAGACCTTCGACAACGGCGTCCTCTGTTCGTCGGAGAACTCGGTCGTGGTCGACGGGCCGATTGCGGAGGACGTGAAGCGCGAGTTCCAGGCCCAGGGCGGCTACTTCATGAACACGGCTGAGATGGAGGCCGTCGCGCGGGGCCTGGTCACGCCGCAGCGGCTGCCGAACCCGGCGCTGGTCGGCAAGTCCGCCGTCTACATCGCCGGGGCATGCGGCATCACGGTCCCCGCCGAGACGCGCGTGCTGCTCGCCCCGCTGGACGGCGTGGGTCGCGACTATCCGCTGTCAATCGAGAAGCTCTGCCCGGTCCTGTCGTACTACGTGGTGGCGGACTGGCGCGAAGGGTGCGAGCGCTGCAAGCAGATTCTGCGGTATGGCGGCATGGGGCACACGATGTCCATCCACTCGCAGAACGAGCAGGTGATCCTCGAGTTTGGTCTGCACAAGCCGGCCTTCCGCATCATCGTCAACTCGCCGACGACGCATGGGTCGGTGGGGCTGTCGACGGGTCTGGATCCGGCGATGACGCTCGGGTGTGGAGGGTTTGGCGGCAACATCACGTCCGACAACATCACGCCAAGGCATCTGCTCAACATCAAGCGGCTGGCGTACGAGATCTCCCCGGTCGTGAGCCGCTGGGACCGGGCGGGAACGGGTCCGCGGGCGGGCACCGCAGTTGCTGCGTCCGGCCCGTCGTTGCCGTCCGCGCCCGCGCGTCCTGCGCCGCCGCCGGGGATCGGCGCCGATGCGCTCTCCCGTCGGATCGACGACTTCCTCGGTTCGCGGGGCTTCAAGGTGGGGACAGACGGGGGACAGACAGGAGTCCAACACCCCTCTGACCCTCATCTGTCCCCCAACCAGACGCCGGTCGATTTCGTCTGCGAAGAGGACGTGCGCCTCGCGATTCAGGGCGGACGGAAGATCATCGTCTCGGAGCGCGCCATCGTCACGCCCGCGGCTCGCGATTTGGGGGAGCAGCACCGCGTCTTCAGCGTCGCGCCGTGGCGCGGATGACACGCATCCGACGACTCTTATTGCTGAGGCTGTTGGACTTATTATTGACCTACCCCCAGGGCTTTGCTAGACTAACTCTGCCATGGTGCGGGGGCGCCCCAGCCCTCCCCGCGTGATGAACACGGAGCCCCCGCAGTGGGGGCGACTTACGATGCGAACGGCGCCAGAGCCTGTCGCAATCGCGGAGCGCCCAGAATGCTCGGATCTCAGTGGCAGTGCCGTAGCCTAATCGCACTGCTTCCCTTCGTCACCGCCTGCGGATCCGGATTGCGGTCGCAGGCGCCGGTGATCACCCCGACCTCAGTTCCTGCCGCGCGCGTCGCGGATCGCGGAGCAACGCCTGCGCCGGCAGTGCAGGCCGCCCCGGCCGAAGATCCCGTGGTGGCCCTCATCGCCACGTCGGAACGCTACTTCAGGGCCGGCCAGAAAGAGCTCGAACAGGGCCACGTCGACGGGGCCAAGCAGGGGTTCGACCGCGCCGTCGACGTGCTCCTCGAGTCGCCCTACGGCGCCCGCACCGAGCCGCGGATCCGGGAGCATTTCGATCGCCTGGTCGATCGCATCAGCACCTACGAGGTTCGCGCGCTGGCGGCAGGCGACGGGTTCACGGAGAAGAAATACGAAGCGGCGTCCATCGACGAGCTGCTGGCGGTTTCGATCACCTTCGGCACGCCGGCCGCGCCGCCGGCCCTGAAAGACACCGTCGAGTCCGACCTGCTGCGGGCCACCCACGACATCCCGATTCCGTTGAACCAGCGGGTCCTCTCCTACATCGAGCTGTTCCAAGGTCGCCTCCACGATTTCATCGAGGAAGGCATGAGGCGCGGCAGCAAGTACCTGCCGATGATTCAGAACGTCTTCCGCGCTGAAGGCCTCCCGCTCGACCTCGCGTACGTGCCTCTAGTCGAGAGCGCCTTCAAGCCGAACGCGCTGTCGAGGACGAAGGCGAAGGGCGTGTGGCAGTTCATGGCCGGCACCGGGCTCGAGAACGGCCTGCGGCGCGACTGGTACATCGACGAACGGTCCGACCCGGAAAAGGCCACTGTCGCGGCGGCAAAGTATCTCCGGACGCTCAGCAGGATCTTTGGCGGCGACTGGCATCTGGCGCTGGCGTCGTACAACGGCGGCCCGGGCCGCCTGCAGCGCGCGGTGAAGAGCGCGCGGATCGACAATTTCTGGGATCTGGCGGCGAAGCCGAAGCTCCTGCCCCGCGAAACACGCGAGTACGTCCCGATGATCCTCGCGGCCATCGTCATCGCCCGGAACCCGGCGCAGTACGGCTTCGACTTCGAATCCGAGGCGGCACCTGAATTCGACAAGGTCACGCTCCTCCGCCCGGTCGACCTGCGTCGCGTGGCCGAGTGGACCCATTCGTCGATTGACGAGATTCAGACGCTCAACCCCGAGCTCCGCCGCTGGACAACGCCCGTCAGAGACACGAAGTACGAGCTGAAGGTGCCGGCCGGCACGGCCGACGTGGTCCAGGCCCGGATGGCCGACGCGGCCACGGCGGACCTGGCGTCCCTGAAGTTCTACACGGTGAAGCGAGGCGACACGCTGCCGCTCATCGCCAAGAAGCTGCACGTGAGCAAGGCGGACCTGGCGGAGGCGAATTACCTGAAGGCGACGACGCGCGTCGCGGCCGGACAGAAGCTGATGGTGCCGCACGAAGCCACCGTGCTGATGGCGGCGCGGACCGACCGACCGGCGCCGGTTGCCGAGGCGCGCAGGACCACCGCCGCGTCGGGCCAGCTGGCCCAGGCGGCGGCCAATTCCAATCGCGTCAAGGCGAGTTACGAAGTGAAGCGGGGCGACACGCTCGCGTCCATCGCCCGGCTCTTCAAGACCACCGTCGCGTCGGTCAGGACGTGGAACCCACGGCTCCCCGGCGATCGGCTGGCCTTGGGTCAGCGCCTCACGGTCTATCGACTGACGAACTAGATCACGCCGCCAGCAGCCCGTCGCCCTGCGCCCTTCGCGCTTCTCAGGCCGTCCGCTGTCCTTCCTCGGACGGCTTTGCCTTGGAGCGCAGCTGCTTGATGCCCTGCTCGATTCGCTCCGCGAGCTCCCGCTCCTGCTGGAGCGTGCGCAGCGTGTTGCGCGCCTCCTGCAGCATGAACTCGAGCTGCGCGACCTTCTCGGCCACGTGATCCACGACGGCCTTCTGCTCCCCCAGCGTCTCGAGGTTGACCCGCACATCGTCGAGCACGTGGACGATGGCGTTGGCCTTGGTCTGGACTTCGTCCACCAGCTTGCGCTTCGCGTCGATGGCGACGATGCGTTCGTCGGTTTCGGAAATGCGCGACAGGAGCAGGTCCACCTGGTTCCTGAGCGTGGTCACCTCGCCGCGATGCTCGGTGACGTGCGCCAGATCCGCCTTGCTGCGCGCGCTGATCTGGTGCACGTTCTCGACTTCGGCCTTGACCGCGTTGACGAGCGCCTCGCGGCTGGCGATCGCGGCGATGCTCCTGTCGAGCTCCATGGCGAGCTGCTTGATTTCGGCGAGCCGCGACTCGACCGCCGCCAGCTTCTTCTCGCCGAACGCCACCTGCGAGCGGCGCGACTCGAGCTGCTTGAACATGTTCTCGGCGCGCGTGAGCTGATCCTCCGACGCCTGAATCTGGCTCGTCGTATCGCGCTGACGGCTCTGGACGCGATCCAGCTCCGTGAGCATTTCGTCCTTCATCTTGCCCGAGCGCGCGAGCTCCTCGCCGAGCGCCTGCATCTGCCTCGATCGCTCGGCCACCTCGGTGGTCACGGCCTTGCTGGCCGCCACCAGCTCGACGTAGCGCTTCTCCTGCTCGATGATGGCCGCCTCGTTGAACGTCGTGCCGTCGAGGCGTTTCTCCGCGGAGGCGATTTCCGCCTTCAGCTTGGTGACCTCGGCGACCAGCGGCACGAGGCTGGCCTGCAGCGCGCGCACCGCGTCGAGCTTGTGTTGCGCGTCGACCATCTGCGCCGCGAGGCCGTCGCAGGCGGTCTCGAGCGTTTCAAGCTCGGTCCGGCGGGCGAGCTGTTCCTCGAGCTTGCGGTCGACGTCGCCGCTGAGGGTGTTCAGGCCGTTCAAGCGGACTTCGAGCTTCTCCACGAATGGGACCCGCGCGCTGACGCGGGAGATCTGCGCGTCCAGCTCGGCCACCGATTCATGCAGCCGCGTCGCCTTCTGCGTGCCTTCTTCCACCAGCTTCAGCTTGCCGAGGATCGCGTTCATCTTCGCTTCGAGCTCGGGCGCCTGGCCGGAGAACGCGGTCATGCGTTCGCCGAACGCTTCGAGCCCGACCCGATCGGCGCCGAGCTTGTCGGAGAGCTTCGCCGCCTCGGCGTGCGACTTGTAGAACTCGTGGATGTCCTTGCGGAGCACCTCGAGGTCCGTGCGGCTCTGGCGGAGGGAGTCCATCTGCCACGACGTCTTCTTCGCGAGGTCGTCCACCTGGCCGAGCCGCTCGTGCAGCGTTTCGAGCGAGAGCTGCTTCTTCGTGAGGTCGTCGGCCTGCGCGAACAACGACTCGAAGCGCTTGGTGAGGCCGTCGACTTTCCCCGTGAGCTCGATGAGGTTCTTGTCCTTGGCGGCCAGCGCTTCCATCCGCGATTCGGCGTCGCCGACGCCGTTCTGCAGCGCCTTCATCCGCTCGTCGAACGCCTCGAGCTCCTTCTTCTTCACGGCCAGCGTGTCCACCTGCCCGCGGACCGCGTCGAGCAGCGGCGTGGCTTCCTTCTTCAGCTTGCCGGTCTCGCGCTCGACTTCCTGGCGCAGCTTCGTGGCGTTCTCGAGCTGTGCGTTGGTTTCGGCCGCCACCTTTTCCGTGCGGGCGAGCGTGTCGTCGGCGCGCGCGACCTGCTTGATCCCTTCGTTCAGCTTGCCGATCTGCACGTCCATCGCCCAGACCATCTCGTTCACGCGGTTGGCCTGCACGACGGCGTGTTCGACCGACTGCTGCTGGCTTTCGAGCGCCTTGGCCTTGTGCGACACGTGCTCGGCGAGCGCGTTGAGCGCGGTGAGGCGCTCCTCCGTGCTCTGGCTCAGTTCGTGGAGGCGCGCGAGCGGGCCCAGCTTGTTCTCGACTTCCTTCACCGTGGCCATCGCGGCCGTCGTGTCCTCGCGCGCTTCGCGTGAGGTCTCGCGGATCTTCGCGTAGTCCTGCGTCAGCGTGCTCGCGATGGCGCGGATCTGGTCGAGCTCGGTCTTGAGCGTGCTCGACTGGCCGAGCGACTGCTTCACGTCACCGTCCGCCTTCTGCAGCTGCCCGCGCAGCTCCTCGAGGGTGGCGCGTTCCTTCTTGAGAGTCTCGAGGGTGGCCTGTGTGCCGAGCGCCTGCGACGACAGGTGCTGTACGGCCTCGCGATGCTTCTGCAGCTCGCCGTCCGGTCCGAGCGCTTTCCGCGTGGTCTGCTCGGCCTGGCGGGCCGATTCCTTCAACGCCTGAATGCGCTTGTCGATCTCTTCCAGTTCCTTCGTGCGATCGTCGAGCGCGGTCAGGCGCCTGGCGATCTCGTCGAGCCGCGTCGTGACGCTCGTCGCTTTCTCGGAGACCTGCTCGAGCGACTTGCCGAGCGGGGTGAGCTTGGCGCTGCGCGTGGTGAGCGCGGTCAGCATGGCGCTGATGGCGGTGCGCTCTTCGCGCGCCGTGGCAATGAGCAGTTCCAGCTCGTCGGTCTGCTTCTGTACCAGCCTGCCCTTGCCGCCGGCGATGTTCTTGAAGGCGTCCAGCATGTGCGTCTCGCTCCAGGACCGGGAAATGGAAGAGGGGTCTCAAAGGATAGTGCAGTCACGATATCGGCGTCGACGGCCACTTTGATCAGTCCCTGCGCACGACGGCACGCGCGTGCATGGCTGATTCTGCCACACTCGTGAGGCGCAGTCCCGCCAACTCGTTGAAAAGACAGGATCGAGCCGTCCGCGCCGGGATTTGCAACGCCTGGGGGCGTGCTTGCGAGCCTTCGCACCGCCGCGGTCTTCGGCGTCGACGCCTGCCCTGTTCACGTCGAAGTGGACGTCTCGTTCGGCTTCCCGGGGTTCTCGATGGTCGGCCTGCCGGATATGAGCGTCCGTGAGAGCCGCGACCGCGTCCGGAGCGCCATCCGCAACTCGGGATTCGAGTTTCCTCCGCACCGCATCACGGTGAACCTTGCGCCCGCCGACGTCCGGAAGGCCGGCGCGTCCTTCGACCTGCCGATTGCCCTCGGCATCCTCGCCGCCTCCGGCCTCGTCCGGCGGCGCGAGATTGCCGATCTTGTGCTGCTCGGCGAGCTCTCGCTCGACGGATCGATTCACGCCACGCGCGGCGTGCTGCCGATTGCGGTCGCGGCCCGGCGCGAGGGCCTCGCCGGGATTCTGCTGCCTTCCTCCAACGCCAGCGAGGCGGCCATCGTCTCCGGACTCGAGGTGATAGGCGTGGCGTCGCTCGTGGAAGCCGTGCGCGCGCTCAACGATCCCGCCAGTGTTGCGGCGACGCCGCGGCCTTCCCCGTCCGTCAGTGTCGAGACGGGGAGCGCGCTCGACCTCGCCGACGTGCGGGGACAGCTCCTGGCACGTCGGGCGCTCGAAATCGCGGCGGCGGGCGGACACAACCTGCTGCTGGTCGGGCCGCCGGGGGCGGGAAAGACGATGATGGCGCGGCGAGTGGCGGGCATCCTCCCGCCGCTCGACTTCGAGGAGGCGCTCGAAGTCACCGCCGTGCATTCGGTCGCGGGCCTCCTGCGCGCGGGAGCGGGACTCCTGAGGGAGCGTCCGTTCCGCGCGCCGCACCACACGATCTCGAACGCGGCGCTCGTCGGCGGCGGGTCGCAGCCGCGCCCGGGCGAAGTGAGCCTCGCGCATCACGGCGTGCTGTTTCTCGACGAGATGCTCGAGTTCAGCCGTCACGTGCTCGAGGTGCTCCGGCAGCCGCTCGAGGAAGGGCGCGTGACGGTGGCGCGCGCCGCACGGTCGGCGGTCTTCCCCGCCCGCTTCATGCTGGTCGGCGCGATGAATCCATGTCCGTGCGGCTTCGCCGGCGACAGCCGGCGCGAATGCCGCTGCACGCCACAACAGATGGCGCGCTATCGCGACCGCCTCTCCGGTCCGCTGCGGGATCGGCTGGACCTCACGGTGGAGGTGCCGGCGCTGCCGCCGGACATGCTGGGGAGCGGTGCGCCCGGCGAGTCTTCGGCGAGCGTGCGGGCGCGGGTGGTCGCGGCGCGCGAGCGTCAACGGCGGCGCGCGAGCGGTGAGGGCCGGGTGCATGAGGACGCCAGCACCAGCGGCGTCGCCACCAACGGGGCGCTCACGCCCGCGCTCATGGCGCGGCACTGTCGCCTGGATCGCGCCGGGCTGCGCGTGTTGAGTGGTGCCGTCGAGCGGCTCCGGCTCACCGCGCGCGGGTACGACCGCGTGCGGAAGGTGGCGCGCACGATTGCTGATCTTGCGGGCGAAGATGAAATCGGCGCCGACCAGCTCGCCGAGGCGCTGCAGTACCGCATGCTATGAGCTGTTGAAGCCGCGTTTCTGTAGATACCCGAAGCGCGGCAGAGATCGTCGATCCCGCTCCTACTGGGCGCCCAAGATCTGCGCAGCCTTCCTGACGTCGCGCGGCGCGACCCAGCAGAGTGCGCCGTACCGGCCGTTGGCGCATACCGCGTCGATCGCCGTCACGTTGATCTTTGCGTCGGCCAGCGTCTCCACGATCTCCGCGATCGCGCCCACCCGATCATCGCCCTGAATCAAGAAGCCTCGCTTCGGGCCGACCGCCTTCCACTTATTCGCCTTGGCGACGCGCTTGAACGCCGCCGCGTCGGCCGGGATGAAATCCAGTTGCGCGCGCCGGCCTTCCGGGAATCCCGAGAACGCGAGCAGATTCACGCCGGCGTCCTTCAGCGCGCGCAAGGCTTTCGCGGCTTCACCGGCCCTGTGCGGCACCTGCACGTAGAAGTAGTCGACCTGACGAACCGTGTCTGCCATGGCGCACCTCCCAGTGCTTGTCAACGTCTCACGATACTACCGCAGTCCACGGGCTTGGATCCCATGGGCTCGCGAAAGCGGACACCCCCAACGCGACCGCCGCGACAGGGATGAACAAGATCCTATTCATGCGTCCTGAACCGGCACCGGCGGATCAGGGTAAAGTTGTCGCGGTCAATTTTCGCCATCAGGCTGCGCATGCCGCAACTACCGACAGAGACACGTTGGGTCATTGTGGGCGGAGGATTCGCCGGCGCGGCCACGGCCTGGGCGCTGGGGGAGGCCGGGTGCGGGCCGGGGGTCATCCTCGAGCAGGAAATCGCCTGCGGCACTCACGCGTCGGGCCGCAACGCCGCGATCGCGCGGCTGTTCGAACCCGATCCGGTGATCGGCGCGCTCGCCCGTCGCGCGGTCCCGCGCATTCGCGGCTTCGAGTGTCCCGAGGGCCCGCTCATTCGTCCAGTCGGAGGGTTGACGCTGGCTGGACCGCTTTGTGCCGCAGCCGTCGCCGCGGAGCACGACGCCATGCGCGCGCACGGCCTCACGGTCCGACTGCTCTCGCCCGCTCAGGCGCGCGCGCAGTCGTCATTCCTCGACGCCCTCGAATTCGAGATCGCGCTGTGGTGCGGAGACGATGGAGTCGTTGACATTCATGCGCTGCTCGGCTTCTACCTGACTGGCGCGCGCCGGTCCGGCTTCACCATCCACACAGGGTGCCGGGCGGAAGCGCTGCTCACCGAGGGCGGATGCGTCAAAGGCGTGCAGACCAACATCGGCACCGTGCGCGCTGATTGCGTGATCGACGCCGGCGGTCCCTGGGCGGGACGGCTTGGCGAGGTGTCGGCACCACTGTCGCTCCAGCCGCTGCGGCGGCATTTGTTCGTGTCGGCTCCGACAGACCGCGTGCCCGCAGAGGCGCCGACCGTGTGGATGGAGGATGCGGCGTTCTATTTTCGGCCGGACAGCGGAGGGCTCTTGCTGTCACCCTGTGATGAATCCCCCGCGTCGCCCGGCACGCCACCCGTCGATCCCGCCGCGGCCGAGCTCCTCGCCGAGAAGATTTCGCGCCACGCGCCGGGTCTCGCCGACCTCGCCATCCGCCGGTCGTGGGCCTGCCTGCGGACGTTTGCGCCGGATCGACATCCGTTGATTGGTGCTGATCCCCGCCTGCCCGGACTTTTCTATGTCTCCGGGCTGGGCGGCATCGGCATGATGTGTAGTGCCGCTGTCGGCGAGCTGGCCGCTGATCTGCTCACTGGTAAGTCGCCGGACTGGATTGATCCGACGACGGTCGCTTTCCGGACCCTCTGAACCCCTACTTGCGCACCGGCGACAAGCCGGGGAATCCGATCTCGACACTTTCGTCCTGGACGATGGCGCCGCCGGGCGTGCGGACGCCTTCCACCGCCAGCCGCCGCGCGTCACCCAGGTGCGCCGCCTCGAGGACGAGCAGCAGCGCCAGCACGGCGACGGTCACGCCGGCGGCTCGTCGTGGCCGCGCGACCTTGGGCGTCACGCCCCGCTGGACCAGCGCGCTGAGCGCGGCACCCTGGAGCACCCAGAGTGCCGGCAGATACGCGACACCGAGCCGGACGTACCCGTAGAACATCAGCGTGGACGCCAGGAGCGCAACGACCGCCGACGCAATCACCGCAAGAGCGACCGGACGCCGCCGCAGGACCACGACCCCGCCGAGGACGAGCGCGAGGTGTATCCAGACCAGCGCGCGGCCGCGCGGATCGAGCAGATCGACCCGCCGTCTGGTTCCGGTCACTCCGGCGCCGACGTTGTCCACGAGATACCCATGGGCGAGGAACCCCGACATGAGGCTCAGCTTCGAAGTGAGGAGCGCGAGGGCGGCCGCCGGGTGCGTCACGAGCCACCGCCTACCGATCGCATAACCGTTGACGTACAGGTCGTACACCGCGGGACACGCGAGATCGAGCTCGCCGGCCGCCAGCCCGGCCTCTCCCTCCGCCCCACAGCGGTCGAGCAGTGGATGGTCGCGGTTGGGTCCGCCGTCCGCGTTCTCGTGGTTCGCCATCGCGAAATTGAACGGACCGTACGAGGTGACCGGTGCAAATCGCGGCAGCGGCCCGGCTACGCGTCCGACGTGAGCCGCGTTGAACGCCGACAACGATCGCCAGTGCCACACGGTCGTCGGCGCCAGGACGATGATGAACGCGACGGCAAAAAGGGCCGACGCGCGCAGCCGGCCGCGAGCCCCGGGCGAATCACCGTCCCGAGCGTCAGCCCACCACGCGATGGGGACCAGGAGGACGGCTGCGGCCAGGAACTCCGCACGCACGACCATCGCACCGCCCGCGGCGGCTCCAGCCACCGCGGCCCAGAGCGGGCGACTTCCGCCGTCGGGACGCAGCCAGCGCCAGGCGCCCTGGAGCGTCACGACGAGCAGCAGGCCGTAGAGCGCCTCGGAATTGGCGACCGTGCCTTCGACGATGTGGCCGAAGTGGAAGGGGCCGACGAGCGCAACAGCGAGCATCGCGCCGAAGCCGGCGATCTCGAACGCGAGGGCCGAGGCGAGCGCGACCGACGCGCCGCCGAGCGCGGCGAGGAACAGCTTCACCGCCGCGACCGGCAGGGCGGACGCGCCGGCGGCGCCGTCGCCCGTCAGGCGCAGAAACACGGCGAGGAGGACGGGCCAGCCCGGCGGGTGGAACGGGATGCCGTTGTCGAAGGGACGCCCCTGCAGGATGGCGGACGCGTAATCGACCAGGCGCGTCGCGTCGCCGTAGTAGAAGACGCTGGTCAGGGTGCCGGCCTCGCCCCACGCCCGCGCGAACCACCACCGCTCGAGCGTTGCCGCGAGGCCCGCGGCAAGCGCCACGCTCGTGACGAGCCACGCCTCCGGTCCACGGACCGCCGAAGGCCGGAGGGGCGCTGACGCGCGTTTCGGTTTGACCGCAGTCACAAAGAAATGGCCGGCGTGCCGCAGAGCACGCCGGCCGGATACGGGGACGGCCGGCACACGGGCCGTCGGGCGATCAGAACTCGATGCGGATGCCGAGCTGCGCCGTGCGCGGATCGACCGTCGCGTTGATCTTGTTGAAGTTGGCGCCGTTCAGCAGGTTGAAGTTCGTCACGGCGTTGGTGTTCAGCGCGTTGAACAGGTCGGCCATGACCGTGAACTTGAGCCGCTGAATCCTGACCGCCTTGTCGACGCGGAGCGCCAACAGGTGAATCGCGTCCGAGCGGTTGTTCGACAGGTTCTCCGCGAAGACCGTCGTCGACCCCGCGTTGGGCAGCGTCACGTTGATGGCGCGCGAGTACGGCCACCCGCTCTGCGCGCTGTAGTTCACGGCCGCGCCGATGTCGTAGTTGAAGACGTACCGGGCCTGCGCGTGCGCCGCCCAGGTCGTGGTCTGCTGACGGATCGACACGTTCGGGTTGGCGTTGAGGTACGTCCCGATGCCGATGGGATCCGAGTTCAGCGGATCGTTGCTCGTGCTGACGCTGCGCAGGTCGTCACGCCGCTGGTAATCGAAGCTGGCGTTGAGGAACAGCCCCCTCGAGAAGCGCTTCACCATCGCGACCTGCAGCGTGTCGTAGTTGTAGTTGCCGCCGCCCATCGAATCGGGGATGTTCATGAGCTGGTTGCGCGGCGTGATCGGACCCGGGATGTCGAGGAGCGAGAAGTTCTGAACGCCCGCAACGCCACCGTCGAACGAGCGCATCGTCACCGGGATCGTCACCGGCATGGTGTACTGACCGACGCGCGCGACGTTGATGTTCGCGAAGTCGCGCCGCGCCATCTTCCGCACGTACGCGACGCGCACCGACGCCTCGCCCCAGAACTGCCGGTCGAACGAGGCTTCCACCTCGTCGGCGTACGGCACCTCGAAACCCGGGTCGATCGAAGTCGTCGCACCGCCGGCCGACGCGGTCGGCGTCTGCGACAGGAACTCGTTCGGGCCGTCCCAGGTGCCGTTGTCGTTCAGGTCGGCCCAGCGGAACTCCTTGTAGTTCGGGGCGCCGGGATTGGCCGCACGCATCGTGTCGGCCAGGTTGTAGTAGAACCGGCCCCAGAACGCCTTCACCACCGACTTGCCGGCGTGCGTCGGATCCCAGCTCAGGCCGATGCGCGGCGCCAGCGTGCTGCGCGTCAGCATCGTCGCGCCAGCCACGGTCGTCGCCGGCCAGACCGATGTGATGAGCGGCTTGCGGATCGACTCCTCGTAGTACAACTGCTGGCGGTCGTAGCGAAGACCGAGCGTGAGCGTGACCGGGCCCGAGCTGTACTTATCCTGGACATAGGCCGCCACGCGCCGGTTGTAGTCGGCCGACTGCGTCCAGTCCTTGCCGAAGGCGGTCGGGTCACCGAAATCGGTGATGCGCACGGTGTTCGGCACACCGTTCCGATCCAGATAGAGGATCGGGCCCGAGGCGCCGTTGCCGACGCTCAGCGACTTGTCCTTGATGAGCTCCAACCCGACCTTCAGGTCGTGGGTGCCTTTCGACGTGGGCAGGTAGTAGGTCATGTTCGTGAAGACCTGCGGCTTGTCGCGCGCGATCTGGCCGGGGCCGCACCCCGGGGCGCACGCGCCGGCGTTGAACCAGCCGGCCCCCGCGTCGACGCCCGTGCCGCTGTCGTGGCGCGGCGGACGAGTCTTGTAGTCCACGTTCGGCGCCATCGGCCAGTTGTAGCCGAAGTTGCCGATGTTGAGCTCGGTGAACATGCGGTTCGACCAGGTGCGCTGCCACCGCGCGTTGTACACCCAGCTCGGGCTGGACTGCGCCAGCGCCGATTCGGGCGGCGTCACCGCCGACAGCCCGCGAAGCGGCTTCTGCTTCCGGCCCCACTGGTAGTACCCGAGGATGGTGTCCTTCACGCTCGCCTTGTAGGTTTCCTTCGTCGTGAAGTTGTCGAACAGACCGAGGTCGGTCGCGAGCGTCGGGTTGACGCCGGAGATCTGCTTGTCGATCTTGAAGTGGTTGTACGCCGCGTAGAACCACGCCTTGTCGACCGCAACCGGCCCGCCCAGATCGAGGTGCGTTTCCCAGAACTGGAGGTTCGGCTGCCCCGTGAACCCGCGCTTCGTCGTCGCGCCGTCGATGTTGTCGCCCACGAAGCCGCTCGGCTCGTACGCGAGGTTCTCGAGGCCCGAAAACTTGTTGCCGCCGCTCTTGATCGCCGCGACGATCGCCGCGCCCGGCGTGTTCATCGTGACGTCGCCGCCGGCGGCGCTGACCGCCACTTCGTTCTGCGCGTAGTAGTCCTGGTAGAAGCCGGCGGCGTTGGCGCCTTCCGTCGTGTCGACGCCGTCGTTGACGACGCGCGCCTGGCCGCGCATGCCGTAGGCCTCGTAGTTCGACTGCTGGCTCTTGTGGCTGCCGCCGACGTCGACGCCACCCATGCGGATGCCCGGGGTCTGCGCAAGCGCGCCCCACAGATCGGACGAGGTCGGCACGCCGATCAGTTGCGCCGTCGTCTGCACGTAGCCGACCGACGTGGACTTCGTGTCCACGACCGGCGACTCACCGGTGACCGTCACGGTTTCCTGCAGGGTCGCGAGCTGCAGCGTGATGTCGACGGTCAGCGTCTGGCCCGTCTGCAGGACGATGTTCTCGCGCCTGGCCGTCTGGAATCCCGACAACTCGAACGTCACCGCGTAGGTGCCGGCGGGAAGGCTCGGGAAGCGGTAATCGCCGTTCGCCTCGCTGACGACCGACTGCCTGCCCAGCAGGGCAGGCGAGGTCGCGGTAACGGTGACGCCCGGCAGGACTGCCCCCTGCGCGTCCTTGGCCGTGCCCGTCAAATGGCCCGGGTTGATCTGCGCATGGGCCGCGAGCGCACTTACGCAAATGGCCAGAGCTGCGAGAAACGCGCGTTGTGAATTCAACATGGTCCGCACAATTTATCCCGGTGGCCCGGTCGCATACAAATCGAAACGCGTGTGCTCACAGAGAAAATCGGCTGATTCCTGCCGATATTCGGTTTCTTGGAATCGAAAGGCTGACGACTGCATCGACCGGCACGTACCGCGTCGCCGACAGCCGCGCAGACGAACGCTCGTGAGCGCACGCGAACCTCCTATCAACGCTTCGGAAGCGCGAAGACGGTCAGCGCCGTGCCCGAAGGCATGACGACAGTACTGCCGGACGCCGATCGTCAATCATTCCGCGCGCGACTCGCGTGGCTTTCGCTCTTTATTCTCCCTGGCACTTCACGCTTGGGCAGCCGATAGACCCTGTGATACAGTTTCCTGGTTTTGGACGCGACGGCTTTCGCGTCCATCCCCTTTCCGGGCAAGTCGATGGCGGTCGTCAGAGTCGTTGTGCCCTTCGACCGTTTTCAGGGAGGCTATGAGCGCACGTCGTTACACGGTGGTGATAGCGGACCGCTCCAGTGGCGTGTTGCGCCATATGACGGTCAATGTCCGCGCGACGGTCGTCGCCACGGCTGGCGTCATGGTGTTGCCGATCCTGATGGGCTTGGGCGCGAAATGGAGCGCCCGCTCGGAGATCGACCAGCTCCGCACCTCCAACGAACTGCTCCAGGTCGAGAACGGCAGCTATCGCGCGGCGACCGGTGAGCTGACCGCGCAGATTCAGTCCCTCGAAAGCGTCATCAACGACCTCGGCGCGCGCGCCACTCTCGATCCGGCTCAAGCGCGCGCGATGCAGAAGCTGCCGGCGATCGTGAAGGCGCGGGCCTCGGGCGGCACGGTCGTGCCTGCGAACCCGGCCATCACCGAAATCGCGAGCGCCGCCTTCTCCTCTCCGGAAGACACGTTTGGCGTGCTCCGCGACCTGCTCCAGGGCCTCGAAAGCCGCCTGCGCTACGTGCGGCGCGACGTCGAGCGCCGCGAAGCGCTCGCGGCCGCGACGCCGTCGATCTGGCCGGCCCACGGTTGGCTGAGCGGCGCTTTTGGCGGCCGTAGCGATCCATTCACGGGCGAGCCCGGCTTCCACCAGGGGCTGGATATCTCCACCGACAAAGGTCAGCCGGTGTTTGCCACGGCCGACGGCTCGGTCGAATCGGCGACCTACACCGGCGATTACGGCAACCTGATCGTGTTGTCGCACGGCTTCGGCCTGGCCACGCGCTACGGTCACCTGAGCGCGTTCGCCGTGAAGCCGGGCCAGACCGTGACGCGCGGCGACGTCATCGGCTACGTCGGCGCGACCGGACGCGCGACCGGCTCGCACCTTCACTACGAGATTCTCGCCAACGGGAAGCTGATCAACCCGTTGCAGCTGCTCACCCAACCCGCGAACCGCTAGAGCCGTTTTCACCACCACGTAGTGGCCGGCTTCAGCCGGCCTGCGGCGGTCCGCCTAAAGGCGGACACTACGCGCTCGTGAAAACGGCTCTAGCGTCTGGCTCGGCTGACGCCTCGCCCTACGCGCTCGCCGCGTTGGGTCGCGCGAAGCCTTCAGGCGAGCGGGTCTGCTACAATCAGTGGATACCCTTTCCCGGCCATTCCCACTTGTAGATGCTCGATACTCTGCTCGCTAAAGTCGTCGGTACACAGAACGACCGGGAGCTGAAACGTCTGCGCCCGATCGTGGCCGAGGTGAATGCCTTCGAGCCGGCGATTCAGGCGTTGTCGGACGATCAGCTTCGCGGCAAGACGGCCGAGTTCCGCCAGCGCCTCGCCAGCGGCGAATCCGTGGACGATCTGATGGCCGAGGCGTTCGCCGTCGTGCGCGAGGCCGGACGCCGCGTGCTCAACATGCGGCACTTCGACGTGCAGCTCATCGGCGGCGCGGTGCTCCACAAGGGCAAGATCGCCGAGATGAAGACCGGCGAGGGCAAGACGCTCGTGGCGACGCTCCCCGCCTACCTCAACGGGCTGGACGGCAAGGGCGTCCACGTCGTGACGGTGAACGACTACCTCGCCCGCCGCGACTCGGAGTGGATGGGCAGGATCTACCGCTTCCTCGGCATGACCGTGGGGGTCATTCAGCACGACCTCAACGACGTGGAGCGGCAGGCCGCCTACGCGTGCGACATCACGTACGGCACGAACAACGAGTTCGGCTTCGACTACCTGCGCGACAACATGAAGTTCGAGCTGGCGCACTACGTCCAGCGCGGGCATCACTTCGCGATCGTGGACGAGGTGGACAGCATCCTCATCGACGAAGCGCGGACGCCGCTCATCATCTCGGGCCCCGCCGAGGAATCGACGGACAAGTATTACAAGGTCGACCGCATCATCCCGAAGCTCAAGATGGGCGCCGTGGTGCAGGGCGACACGAAGGCCGAGGAGCGTGAAGCGCTGGAAGCCACCGGCGACTACATCAAGGACGAGAAGCACAAGACGGTCACGCTGACCGAAGGCGGCATGGCGAAGGCCGAGGAGTTGCTGGCCGGCGAGCTCGAGCCGGGCGGGCTCTACGATCCGGCGAACATGCCGATCCTCCACCACGTCAACCAGGCGCTCCGCGCGCACGCGCTGTTCCATAAGGACGTGGACTACATGATCAAGGACGGCGAGGTCGTCATCGTCGACGAGTTCACCGGCCGTCTGATGCCCGGGCGGCGCTGGAGCGACGGGCTGCACCAGGCGGTGGAGGCCAAGGAGAAGGTCAAGATCGAGCGCGAGAACCAGACGCTCGCGACGGTCACCTTCCAGAACTACTTCCGCAAGTACAAGAAGCTGGCCGGCATGACCGGCACGGCCGACACCGAAGCCGAGGAATTCGCCAAGATCTACAACCTCGACGTCGTCATCATCCCGCCGAACCGCGTGCTGCGGCGCATCGAGAATCCCGACCTCGTCTACCGGACTGAGAAGGAGAAGTGGGACGCGATCGTCACCGAGATCATCGACGAGCACGCGAAGGGCCGTCCCGTTCTGGTGGGCACCGTGTCCATCGAAAAGTCGGAGAAGCTCTCCACGATGCTCGACCGCCGCGGTCTGAAGCGCGGCACGACGACGGGCGGCGGTGCGGACAAGCACGTGGTCCTCAACGCGAAGTACCACGCGCAGGAAGCGGAATTCGTCGCGCAGGCCGGCCGGAAGGGCGCGGTCACGATCGCCACGAACATGGCCGGCCGCGGCACGGACATTCTGCTCGGCGGCAACCCCGAGTTCATGGCGCGCCAGCAGTGCCTGGCCGAGCAGATCGCGGAACGGCTGCCGAAGGGCGAAGAGCGCTTCGTCGAGGACGAACACTTCGCGTATTTCTTCCACCTCGACGCGTTCTACCGCGTGCCGAAGGACGCCTACCAGCGGATCTTCGACCACTTCAAGGCGCAGTGCGACGCTGAGCACGACGAGGTCGTCGCGCTCGAAGGCCTGCACATCGTCGCCACGGAGCGGCATGAGGCGCGGCGCATCGACAACCAGCTCCGCGGCCGCGCCGGCCGGCAGGGCGACCCGGGCGCCTCGCGTTTCTACCTGTCGCTCGAAGACGATCTGATGCGCATCTTCGGATCGGACCGCATTGCCGGCCTGATGCAGAAGCTCGGCATGGAGGAAGGCGTCCCGATCGAGCACGGGATGGTCTCGCGCGCGATCGAGCGCGCGCAGAAACAGGTCGAGGCGCAGAACTTCTCCGTCCGCAAGCACCTGCTCGAATACGACGACGTGATGAACAAGCAGCGCGAGAACATCTACGCGCTGCGCCGCGAAATCCTCGAGGGACAGATTCACATCGCCCTGGACGAGGTGGTCGGCACGCGCGACTACCTCACGGCCCTCGCCGAGGACATCCTCGACGCCATCGTCGAAACCGATGCCGCGCGCGAGGCGGATTTCGAGCAGTGGGATCTCGACGCGCTCAAGCGGGAAGTGACCCGGGTCTTCGCGATCGACACGTCCCCGCTCGATTTCAGCGACCGGACGTCGGATGAGATCCGCGACACGCTGTGGGAGAAGATCCTCGAGTCGTACGAGGAGAAGGAAAAGCAGGTCGGTCGCGACGTGCTCGAGCGTGTCGAGCGCGACATCATGCTGCAGATCGTCGACACGCAGTGGAAGGACCACCTGTACAGCCTCGATCATCTGAAGGAAGGCATCGGCCTGCGCGGCTACGGCCAGCGCGATCCGCTCGTCGAGTACAAGAGAGAGAGCTTCGAGCTCTTCCAGGCGATGAAAGAGCGCGTGGACGAGGAGATCGTCCGCTACCTCTGGTGGCTGCGTCCGATTCTGAACGAGGACGCGGCACCCGTCGCGCGGCGTCCCGCGGCCCGGCGGCGCCCGCCGCTGATTCTGAACGACCCGACCGCGGAGTCGCAGCAGAAGGTGCTCGGAGGCGCCCGCGCACAGGCGCCGCAGTCGAGCCCCTTCGGGCCGGCGCACGACAAGCAGCCCGCGCGGATCGGCGGCGACGACGCGACGCCCAAGACGGTGCGTCGCGACGAGCCCAAGGTGGGCCGCAACGAGCCGTGTCCCTGCGGGAGCGGAAAGAAATACAAGAAGTGTCACGGCGCGGCCGCGTAACCATGGAACTGAAAACAGACGTCCCCACCCCGCTCTCGACTGAACCCGGGCTCGCGACCGCGCTGACCTTCGACGACGTGCTGCTCGTGCCGCAGCATTCCGACGTCGTGCCGACGCAGGTGGACGTGACGACCCGACTGACGCGCAACATCCGGCTCTCGGTGCCGCTCGTGAGCGCGGCGATGGACACGGTCACCGAGTCGCGGCTCGCCATCGCGATGGCGCAACAGGGCGGCCTGGGCGTCATCCACAAGAACCTGTCGATCGAGGAACAGGCGTCGGAGGTGGACCGGGTCAAGCGATCGGAGAGCGGCATGATCGTCGACCCGATCACGCTCTCCCCCACCAATCGGATCCACGAAGCGCTCGAGCTGATGAAGAAGTACTCGATCTCGGGCGTGCCCATCACCGAGGACGGCAGCAAGGAAGGCCGGCTGGTCGGCATCCTGACGAACCGCGACCTGCGATTCGAGACGAATGTGACCCGGCCGATTGCCGACGTGATGACGCGCGAGCCGCTGTTCACCGTGCCCGTCGGCACGACGCTCGACGCCGCCCGTGAAATCCTGCACCAGCACAAGGTCGAGAAACTGCTGGTCGTCGATCGCGATTACCGCCTGAAGGGGCTCATCACCGTCAAAGACATCCAGAAGGCGGTGACGTATCCCAACGCGAGCAAGGACTCGCTCGGCCGGCTGCGCTGCGCCGCGGCGGTCGGCATCGCGCGGGACACGGTGGACCGCGCCGACGCGCTGGTCGGCGCGCTGGTCGACGTGCTGGTGGTCGACACCGCGCACGGACACTCGCAGAACGTGCTCGACATGGTGCGCCAGCTGCGCCGGCGCTTTCCGGGCGTCGACCTGGTGGCGGGTAACGTCGCGACCGCCGACGCGACCGAGGCGCTCATCGCGCTCGGCGTGGACGCGGTGAAGGTCGGCATCGGCGCCGGCTCGATCTGCACGACGCGGATCATCGCCGGCATCGGCGTGCCGATGATCACCGCCGTGATGGAATGCGCCCGGGCCGCCGCGGCGCACGACATTCCCGTGATCGCGGACGGCGGCATCCGCTTCTCCGGCGACATCACCAAGGCGATCGCCGTCGGCGCGAGCACGACGATGATCGGCAACCTCTTCGCGGGCACCGACGAGAGCCCGGGCGAGCTCATCTTGTATCAGGGACGCAGCTTCAAGGAGTACCGCGGCATGGGGTCGATCGGCGCGATGCGCCGCGGCAGCCGCGACCGCTACTTCCAGGACGAGTTCGACCTCGAGGCGCCCGGCGGCAGCGAGAAGCTCGTGCCGGAGGGCATCGAGGGGCGCGTCGCGCACAAAGGCAGCATCGCCGCGATGGTCCACCAGCTGGTCGGCGGCCTGCGCGCGGGCATGGGCTATTGCGGCGCCAGGAACATCCCGGCCCTGCAGCGCGACGCGAAGCTCATTCGCATCACCGCCGCCGGCGCCCGCGAGAGCCACGTCCACGACGTGGCCATCACCCAGGAAGCGCCCAACTACCGATCGGAGTAAGCCCGCATCATCTGAGGCGGAAGATCTGGATGTCGCCGTCTGCCGCCATCAGCTGCAGCGACGCGGCGTGCAGGATCGCCTCGTAGCGATCGTGCCCGAACACGCCGCTGAACTCATCCAGGTGGACGATGATGTGCGTCACGCCACGCTCGTGCAGGGCGAAGAGTGACGCATCATCCGGGAAGCCCAGGATGGCGTTGTAGGTGACGTCGTAGGAGTCCGGCCTGAGCCCGCTGTAGCCGTTCAGCATCGGGCGCCAGTGGCGCGTCGAATATAGCATGTACAAGGCGTTCGCGAAGAAGATCCGCGGCGCGTGAAACGGCAGTTCCACGATGACGGCGCCGCGCTCGCCGGCGAGCCGGTCGTAAATCGGCGGAATCCTCGAGAACGGACTGTACTGGATCGGCGCGCGCAGCGCTTCCAGGTTCACGAACCCGCAGAGCACGACGCCCGCGGCCAGCCACCGCCGAGTGTCGCGCCAGCGGCGGCCGAGTCCGGCGACGCCGAAGCCGGCGACCACGGCGAGCATCAGCAGAACGATCTGGCCCAGGTGCGCCTGCACGCGTATCGCGCGGAAGAGCGGAATCAGGCCGTGCAGCGCCGGGTAGATGGGCGTCTTGGGCAGCATGGAGACCGCCGCGCATCCAGCGGCGGCGGCCAGGCACATCTGCACGCGGGGATCCCGGCGCGTTTCCGGCCACGCGATGGCCAGCGCGACGAGCACGAGCGCCGTCACCCCGGGGAAGTTGCTCGAGCGGGACGCTCCCATGAAACGGTGGCTCCAGAGGTCGTAGTGCAGCCGTGATCCGCTCAGAAGGTAATTCGCCCATGTCGCCGCGTACTGCCGGGCCTCCTCCACCGTGCGCTCGACGCCGGTCAGGCGGTGCAGTGTGTAGTAGGCGAACAGGTACGGCGCCAGGATCAGCGTGCCGACCGCCGCGGCCGCGGCGAACAGGCCGATCATCCGCACGGGTTCGCGACGCAGCCACTCGCGCGCGCGCCCGAGCACGGCAAACAGCAGCATCCACGTCGTGAACACGAGCAGGTACACCGATGTCAGTCCCTGCAGGGCGAAGCCGACGCCGAGCCAGACCGCATCACGCAGCCGTCGCGACACCACCAGACGGTCCAGCGCGAACAGGATGAGGGCGACGAATTCCACGTGCTGCGCCTGCAGATGCGGCAGTCGCACGAGGACGTGCGCGTTGAACGCGGCGAGCGAGCCGCTCACGTAGCCGGCCGACCAGCTTCCGGTCCAGCGCCGCACGAGGAGGCAGAACGCCCAGCCCGTGAGCGCAAAGCCCGCCATCAGCACGAGGTTGTAGGCGAGTACGGGCGATCCGCCCGCGGCCAGAATCGGCATCGCCATCACGCTCTGGACAATCATCGCCTCCGAGTAGGCCAGCGTCAGACGTTCCGGATAGAAGATGTTGGCGTCGAACAGGCGGGCCGGGTGGCGTGGCAACTCGTGGGCCACCCACGCGATGGCCCACGTGTTCAAGACCGTGTCGCCGTTGTCGTTGCGCGACAGATGCGCCGGATTGCTGGCGAGCGGCCAGGTGTGAGCCACCGCGAGCAGCACGAACACCGCGAGCGCCACCAGTCGCTGGGCGGTGGCGTGCGGGCGAGGCGCGGGCTCAGGGGACGACGCGTCCGGAGACGGCCAGGGCTGCTGTGCGATGTCGATCAGGCGCACGTCCCCGTCGCCGTGCCGGATGCGCACGATCGTCGTGCCCTCGGGTGCCCGAGGAATCTTCTCTGCCCATTCGATCGCCAGCACGCCGTCGGCAGCAATCTCGTCCAGCCCGAGATCGTCGATCTCGCGCGGGTCGTCGATCCGGAACAGGTCGGCGTGAAACAGCGGCAGACGTCCGCCGCGGTACTCCTGCACCAGCGTGAAGGTCGGGCTGCTCACCTCGTCGCGCGACACGCCCAGGCCTTCAGCCAGCCCGCGCACGAATGCGGTCTTCCCCGCTCCGAGGTCGCCGTACAGCAGCACGACGGAACCGCGCGCGAGCGTGGCGGCGAGTGCGCGTCCGAGGGCGGCGGTTTCAGGTTCCGACTGCGTGGTGATCGTCTTGGTCACGATGAGGTCCGGCTAAAGCCGGACACTACCGCCGCGGCCCTATCGCCGCGGCACGGCTGAAGCCGGACGCCACGTACAGTTGCGCGTTCGTCCGATGTTTTGCGGGCCTTGCGGGCTCTGCGCTGATCGTCGTGGCATGCCGTCGTGCTATCCCGCGTTCTTCTCGACGACGCGGCGCCGCGCGGTGAGCTCCATGACGGCGTCGCCCAGGTGACCCGCGACGTCGGCTGACGTCATCGCCACTTCCCCCTCGTCGGCCTCTGCGAGATCGCCAGCCAGACCGTGGAGGTACACCGCGAGCTTGCAGGCGGCCTCGGCGTCGAGCAACTGCGCGAGCCAGGCGGCAATCATCCCGGTGAGCACGTCGCCGGTGCCGCCGGTCGCCATCCCGGGATTGCCGGTCGGGTTGATGAAGATCTTCTCGTCGGGCGTGGCGATGAGCGTCCGGTGCCCTTTCAGGACGACGAACACGTGATGCGCGACGGCGAAATTGCGCGCGATCTCGAGGCGGCTGCTCTGCACTTCGTTGGTCGACATGCCGACCAGACGCGCCATCTCACCCGGATGCGGGGTGATGATGACGTCGCGCCCTTCACGTCCGGCCAGCCGATCCGGATCCTCCGCGAAGGCATTCAGGCCGTCGGCATCGATCACGAGCGGCATTGTCGCGCGATCGACGAGCTGACGGACGAACTCGCGCGTCCCGGGCGCCTGGCCCAGGCCGGGCCCGAGCGCAATCACGTCGCGCGCGATGTCGAGCACGTGGTCGACCCCGCCCGGATCGAGCCCGTCGTCGGTTTCCCCCAGCCCCTCGGTCATGTATTCCGGACCCATCGCCGCGAGGACCGACTGGCAGGCGGCGGGCGTGGCGAGGGTGACGAGGCCGGCGCCCGACCGGAGCGCGCCGGCGGCGGCCAGGTGCGCCGCGCCGGTCCGGCCGCGCGAGCCGGCGACGATGAGCACGCGGCCGTAGTCGCCCTTGTGGCTGTCGGGCGTGCGCGGCGTGACGAGCTCGCGCATCGACGCGCGCGTGAGCAGGTCGACGCGCGGACCGTCGACCGCGTCGAGCACGTCGCGGGGAATGCCGACGTCGGCGATGACGATGTCGCCCGCGCGCATTTCGCCGGGCGGCAGGACGAGCGGCAGCTTCGGCGCCGCGAGCGTGACCGTGAGCCCGGCCTCAATGGACGGCCCGATCGGCTCGGCCGAGTCCGCCGACAGGCCCGACGGCAAATCGATGGCCACGACCGGAATGCCCGACGCGTTCACGTCGGCGATCACGGATTCGATGAGGCCCGACACGGGTGCGTTGAGCCCGGTGCCGAAGATGGCGTCGACGATCAGCGTGCAGCCGCTGACCTCGGAGAAATGCAGCTCCCACGCCTGGCTGTCCGCAATCTCGACGACGGTGAGGCCCAGCCGGCCGAGGATCTCGAGGTTGATTCGGGCGTCGCCCCGCACGTCGGCCACGCGTCCCATCAGGAACACCGAGACGTCCACATCGCGCTGGATGAGCGTGCGCGCGACCACGAAGCCGTCGCCGCCGTTGTTGCCGCGGCCGCAGAGCACGGCCACCTGCCGCTCGGAGAGGTCGCTGTAGATCGCCTCCATGGCCGCAACAGCCTGCCGGCCCGCGTTCTCCATCAGGACGAGCGAGGGGATGCCGATGTCGTCGATGGTACGGCGATCGGCTTCGCGCATCTGCGCGGCGTTCAAAACACGCATCTTGCGCGAGAATAGCACAGGCGGTACGCTTCTCTCATGGCAGCGACAATCAACGTGAACGGCCGCGTGTTCGACCAGGCGCACGCCGTCATCTCGGTCTTCGACCACGGCTTTCTGTACGGCGAAGGCGTGTACGAAACACTGCGGACCTACAACGGCCAGCCGTTCCTCTTCGCGCGCCACATGCGGCGGCTGCGCACGTCGGCGAACATGCTGGCGCTCGGCGTGCCGCTCTCCGACGCGGAGATCGAGGCGCGATTTCGCGAAACCATGCGCACGGCGGGGCTCGGCGAGGGCCCGGACCGCGAGGCGTACCTCCGGATTCTCGTCACGCGCGGCATCGGCGAGCTCACCTACGATCCCGCCGCCACCCCGACGCCGTCGATCGTCGTCATCGTGAAGCCCAACGTGAACCCGCCGGCGGAGGTCTTCGAGCGCGGCGTGCGCGTCGCGCTCGTGCCGATCGTCAGGAATCACCCCGGGTCGGTGAACCCGCTCATCAAGTCGAACAACCTGTTGAACAACGCGCTCGCGATGCAGGAAGCGTTTCGCCGAGGCGGGTACGAAGGCGTCATGCGCAACTACAAGGGCGAGCTCGCCGAGTGCACGCAGTCGAACCTGTTCATCGTGAAGAACGGCGCGGCGCTGACGCCGCCAATCGACGCCGGCCTGCTGCCCGGCATCACGCGCGAGTTCCTGTTCGAGGTTGGCGCCGACGCGGGCATCCCCGTGCGCGAGGCGGTGCTGCACGACGATGATCTGTTCGGCGCGGACGAAGCGTTCCTGACGAGCACGACGCGCGAGGCCGTGCCGATTGTGCGGGTCGACGATCGAACAATCGGATCCGGCACGCCGGGGCCGGTGACACGCGCGCTGCTCGAGGGCTTTCGACGCAAGGCGCAGGCACTCACCCGCCAGCAGGCGGGGGTGTCCTGAGCCTACCCCTTGCGTTCGGCGCGCCGCAGCGCGGTCAGCTCATCGATCACGAGTCCTGAGCTTGAGTTGGTGAGTTGCGAATCAATCTTGAAATTCATTCACCAAGTCACCAAATCACCAACTCGCCAATTGTTCACTTCGCCAAGGGGTCCGGACGCAACTGGAAGTGCATGACCTTGCTCGTCGTCCCCTTGCCGGTCTCCATGTGAAACGGCGTTCGGGTACTCACGGTCGCCCAGAGTCCCCTGCCCTTCCAGCCCGCCTTCGCATCGTCGATACGACCATCCATCCATTTCGTGTAGAACCCCATCGGATACGGAACGCGCAGCACGATCCACTTGCCGTCCTTCAGCACGAGCAGACCTTCCGACGCATTGCCGGTGTCGATCGGCACGTTGGCGCCGAGTCCGAGCGTGTCGTGCCAATCCACCCATGTGTAGTAGCTGGCCTCGGCGCTGCCCGAGTCGGTTACGCCCTTGAGTTGCGGCAGCGGCTCCGGGTAGAGCGTCCATCCCTCGGGACAGTGCTGACCCGTCGCCGTCGGACCGTTGAGCGGGCCTTTGCACTTGCGACGGTCGAAGCTCGCCAAGTGTCCGCTCGCGAGCGCCGACCAGTAGACGCCGTTGCGATCGACGTCGCCTCCGCGCGGTGAGTACCCTTGAACCGGTGCCTTCGGGTTGTTGTACGGCGGCTCGTACACTTCGACCAGCGTGGTCTCCGGCGGATTCGTCCCGGGATTCAGCCGGACGACGGCGCCAGGGAAGCCCAGCACCGATCCCCAGATCGAGCCGTCTGGCGCCGGCGCGACCGCATAGAAGGCGCTGCCGTATCGTTTGTCCTTCGTCGGATCGAGCGGCTGGTTCGGCTCGACGTAGGCGTCGCGCTTGCCGTTGCCGTTGGTGTCCATGACGAGCGCGGTCCAGCCCTGCGACTTCACCTCGTCGTGCGTTTCGTCGAACATCTTCGTGTTCAACCAGCCGACCACCTGACCGCCGCCACTCGTCCAGAGCGTCCTGTTCGCATCCTCCGCGAACATCAAATGGTGCGTGCCGAAACAGGTGCTGATGTGGGTGAGCTGTTTGGTTGCCGGATCGTAAACCGCGAGGTGACGTCCGGCATTGGCGACCGGGTAGAGCTTCGCCGACGGATGGCTCGACCCTTCCTTGCAGAAATCCGGATTGGCCGCCGGGCGCACGGCGGACGTCATCCACACGCGGCCCTTCTCATCGAACATCGGATTGTGAACGTTGTTCCTGCTGGTCCAGATCGCTTCGTCACCCCAGTAGGGCGAGGGCTGCGGCATCCTCGCCGATGTCGGCGGCGTGTTCGGATCCCGCACGGTGAGCTTCACCTGGCTGATCGTGTGGTGAACGGGATCGAGCACAGGCAGGTAATCGGCGCTGAGCTCCAGCGACCCGTAGATGAGACCGTTGGCGTTGATAGTCGGATTCCGCCTGTCGGTTGACACCTGATCGTGGAGATACGCTTTCGGGTCGGCCCAGTCCCATTGCGTGATGACGACGTTGCGCTCGACGCCCCGCGGCCGCGGCGGCACGGGCGGGAGCTCGCCGCCGGTCATTCGGTCGGTCCAGTCGGCGAACATCGCCAGCGCGCGGTCTTTGCCCATCGCGTTGAGGCCGCCGGCCATCTGCGCGCCGGCTTGTCCGGACTGAATGCGCCGATCCCACGCTTCCGCCGAACTGTGGAAGGTGCCGAGCTCCTTCGGAATCTCCCGCGTCCCTTTCGTGCCGAGCTGGTGACACGCGGTGCAGCTGCCCGACTTCAGCCGCTGGATCCAGTCGGCCTGGCCCTTGATAGTCGGCGAGATGCCGTTACCGCCGGGTGCGTTGCCGGGGAACTCGCTCTTCTCGGGCACACGAATCAGAGAGAACCAGTAGCCGGCCGGGTAGTACTCGGCCGCTGCGCGCGCATTGGGCGCCACGACCGCCGTCAGGTTGAGGATCTTGCCTGGCGTCGTCTGAACCTTGATCGAGTCGACCAGGCCGTAGCCGCGCACCCACACGTTGAAGGTGGCCTTCGGAAGATCGGGCACGAGATAATGCCCCCGATCGTCGGTGACGACGATCTTGACGAACTTCGTCGGAAGGTCCGTCGTCTCCGCGATCACCCAGACGCCTGCCTCGGGTCCCGTCGGGCTCGAGACGAGGCCACCCAGGTCGTCGTCGTCGATGCGGACCGTGTCGGCGGGAGGCTGGCCGGCGTTCATCCGGGCTTGAGACGTGCCCAACAACAGAGCGAAGCCGACCGCCACCGCGCCTGCGTACAACGCGCTCGTCGTTTTCATATCGTGCTCCTCATGTGCTTGACGCGACGCGACGACCCGATGAGATCGAGGTGAGCGGATTATAGCTGGGGGCTGAGCTTCCGCTCGGCTGAAGCCTTCGCGCTCCACGGGCACCGTCGCCGATGTAGCGCGACGGCTCTAGCTGTAGCGCGAAGGAATAGCGGGTCGCGCCCGGAGCCCGTCCAGCGAAGAAAGGGCACAAGCGTGAAGAGAAGAATCTTCACGAACCGGAGGGCCTTGGTGTACAAGGGTGCCCATCTGGGCGGCCAAAGGAAACCATCGCACGAGTAGATCATTTGGCACATCGAGGAGACAACCATGAGCAGGCTTCTGCGGTTGACGGTCGCTGGTTTCCTGTTTGCGCTCTGGTCGCCGGCCATCGCGCAGACCCAGACGCCAGATTCGATGGCGAAGGCGATACACATCGCGAACACGTACCGCGTCGTTCCCAACATCACGTATCTCAAAACCGGCAGCTTCGAGTCGAAACTCGACGTCTACCAGGCGCGTGGCACGACGACGCCGAATCCGACGCTCATTTTCATTCACGGCGGTAACTGGGTCGGCGGCAGCAAGGAAGGGAGCTCGATCACGCTGCTTCCGTTCCTGGATATGGGCTGGAATGTCGTGAACATCGACTACCGGCTCGTCGATACCGCTCCGGCGCCCGCCGCGGTCGAAGACTGCAGGTGCGCCCTGCGGTGGGTCTACCAACATGCCAAGGACTACAACATCGATACGAGCCGGCTGGTTGTGAGCGGTAACTCCGCTGGCGGTCACCTCTCGCTGCTCGTCGGCATGGTGCCCGCCGATGCCGGATTCGATGGCCGGTGCCCGGGCCCCGAGAATCTGAAAGTCGCGGCAATCGTCAATTGGTACGGTTTTCCCGATCTCGCAGATCTCCTCGAGGGGGCGAATATGCGGCCGGCGGTCGTGACGTGGATTGGCACCGGATCCAACCGCATGGAGCTGGCAAAGCGCTTGTCGCCGACCACGTACTTGCGGCCAGGCGTACCTCCGGTTCTCACCGTGCACGGCGACGCCGATCCGACGTCTCTGTACGTGCATGCGGTGCATCTTCACGAGGGCCTGACGAAAGCAGGCGTCCCAAACCAGCTTGTCACCGTTCCTGGCGGAAAGCATGGAGGCTTCACCGACGACGAATCGGTGCGGATATATGCGGCTATTCGTAGCTTTCTGAGCAAAAACAACATCGCCAAGACCGGCGAGTAGTCACCAGGCGCTGCCGCCCGATCTTGGTAGCGTGCGTGCCCGCGACCACCTCGATCGCGACGCGCCGGGCGCCGCCAGGTGCGACCGCCGGCGCGTCTGCGGTAAGTCGGCGGCGTAATCGTGGCGTCTCGCTCGGCTGAAGCCTCGCGCGACGCCGTCAGACGTATTCCGCAGCCGGCGGGCAGGCGCACATCAGATGGCGGTCGCCGTACGGATTGTCGATCCGTCCGACGCTCGGCCAGTGCTTGGCCGCGCGCACGAACGGCAGCGGGAACGCCGCCTGCTCGCGCGAGTAGGGGTGGCTCCAATCGTCCGACGTGACGGCGCCGGCGGTGTGCGGCGCGTTCTTCAGGACGTTGTCCTTCGGGTCGGCCTTGCCGTCGATCACGGCCTGGATCTCGCCGCGGATCGCGATGAGCGCCTCGCAGAAGCGGTCGAGCTCGTCTTTGGCTTCGCTCTCGGTCGGCTCCACCATGATCGTGCCGGCCACCGGGAACGACACCGTCGGCGCGTGGAAGCCGTAGTCCATCAGCCGTTTCGCCACGTCCGTTTCGTCGATGCCGCTCGCCTGCTTCAGCGGGCGCAGGTCGAAGATCATCTCGTGCGCGACGCGGCCGTTGGGACGCGTGTAGAGGACCGGGAAATACGGCTCGAGGCGCGACTTCAGGTAGTTCGCGTTGAGGATCGCGTAGCGCGTCGCGTCGGCCATGCCGTCGCGGCCCAGCATTTTCATGTAGGCGTACGAGATCAGCAGGATGCTCGCGCTGCCCCACGGCGCCGCCGACAACGCGTGGATGGCCTTGTCGCCGCCGGTCTTCACCATGGGATGCCCGGGTAGAAACGGCGCGAGGTGCGCCGCCACGCCGATGGGTCCCATGCCGGGACCGCCGCCGCCGTGCGGGATGGCGAATGTCTTGTGCAGGTTGATATGGCACACGTCCGCGCCGATCACCGCCGGGCTCGTGAGCCCGACCTGCGCGTTCATGTTCGCGCCGTCCATGTACACCTGGCCGCCGTGCTCGTGGACGATCGAGCAGATGTCCTGAATGCTCTCCTCGAACACGCCGTGCGTGGAGGGGTAGGTCACCATCAGCGCGGCGAGCCGACCTTCATGCTCCGCCGCCTTCGCCTTCAGATCCTCGACGTCGATGTTGCCCTCGCTCGTGCTCGCGACGATCACGACGCGCAGGCCAGCCATGACCGCGCTCGCGGGGTTGGTGCCGTGGGCGGACGAGGGAATCAGCACGACGTCGCGCCCGGTCTCGTGGCGGTCCTTGAGGTAGGCGCGGACGACCAGCAGGCCCGAGTATTCGCCCTGCGCGCCGGAGTTGGGCTGCAGCGACACCGCGGCGAAGCCGGTGATCTCGGCGAGCATCGCCTCCAGCTCGCGGAACACCTGCTGGTAGCCCTCCGCCTGGTCCACCGGCGCGAAGGGATGCAGCTTCCCGAACTCGGGCCATGTGATCGGCAGCATCTCCGACGCCGCATTCAGCTTCATCGTGCACGAGCCGAGCGGAATCATCGACGTGTCGAGCCCGATGTCCTTGCGCTCGAGGCTGCGGATATACCGCATCATCTGCGTTTCGGAGTGATGCGTGTTGAACACCGGGTGCGTCAGAAACGCGGAGGTGCGGGCGAGCCCCTGCGGGTAGGTCGGATCCAGGTGCGAAGGATGCGAAAGGTGCGAGGCGCGGTCGGGTGCGCCCGAAGACGTCGCGGCCGTCGATCCCGCCGCGAACGCCGAGACGATCGCGCGCACATCCCCGCTGTCCACGGTTTCGTCGAGCGCAACCGAGATCGTGTTGTCCTGGCGATAGCCGAGGTTCAGGCGCGACGCGAGCGCCGCCTTCAGAATCTGTCCCACGGCCTGCGCACCGCCGGGGACCTCGAAGCGCGGCGTGTCGAAGTACACCTCGTTCACCTGCCGGAAGCCGATTGTCGCGAGCTCTCGTTCCAGCAGCTTCGCCCACGCGTGGACGCGCGTGGCGATGTTGGTGAGGCCTTTCGGGCCGTGATACACGGCATACAGACCGGCGACGTTCGCCAGCAGCGCCTGCGCCGTGCAGATGTTCGACGTCGCCTTCTCGCGGCGGATGTGTTGCTCGCGCGTCTGCAGCGACATGCGGTACGCCGTGTTGCCGTGCGCATCGACCGAGACGCCGATGATGCGGCCCGGCGCCTGCCGCACGTGCTTCTCGAGCGTGGCAAAGAACGCCGCGTGCGGACCGCCGTAGCCGAGCGGCACGCCGAAGCGCTGCGAGTTGCCGTACACGATGTCGGCGCCCATCTCGCCGGGCGGCGTCAAGAGCGTGAGGCTCAGCAGATCGGTGCCGACCGCGACGAGCACGCCCGCCCGCTTCGCGCGCGCGATGAAATCCCGCAGGTCGTGCACGCGCCCCGCTTCGTCCGGCGTCTGCACCAGCGCGCCGAACATGCGGTCCGTGAGCTCGACCGTCTTGAAGTCGCCGAACACGAGCTCGATCCCGAGCGGCTCCGCGCGCGCTTTGAGCACGTCAGCCGTCTGCGCGAAACAGGAGCGCGAGACGAAACACTGCGGCGGCCCGACCACGCTGTCGATCCGTTTCGCCTGAATGCGCGCCAGCATCGTCATGGCTTCGGCGGCCGCGGTCGCCTCGTCGAGCAGCGAGGCGTTCGCCACCTGCATCCCCGTCAGGTCGCGCACCATCGTCTGGAAGTTGAGGAGCGATTCCAGACGGCCCTGGGAGATTTCGGCCTGATACGGCGTGTACGGCGTGTACCAGCCGGGATTCTCGAGGACATTGCGCAGAATCACGCTCGGCGTGATGCAGTCGGAGTAGCCGAGGCCGATGAAGGAGCGGAAGATCTGGTTGCGCGAGGCCACCTGGCGCAGCTCACGCAGAAAATGGTACTCGCTCTGGCCGTCGGGCAGGCCGAGCGGCGCCTTCAGCCGGATGCGCGCCGGAATGGCTTCGTCGACGAGCGCGTCCAGCGACGGCGCGCCGACCGCCTTCAGCATCGCGTCGCGTTCGTCTCGGTCGGGTCCGATGTGGCGGGACTGGAACGGCTCGAAATCAAAGACCATGTGAGGACAAATGGCTGATGGCAGGCCTGAAGGCCTGCGCTACATTTATATGGGCCTGCGCTACTTTATGAGGTCCTGGTACTGGGTGGCGTCGAGGAGCGCGCCGGCTTCTCCGGGGTTCGTGAGCTTGACGACGATCATCCAGCTCGCGTGCGGGTCGGCGTTCACCGTCTCGGGCTTGTCCTTGAGCGCGGCGTTCACCTCCACCACCTCGCCGGTGACCGGCGAGTACAGCTCCGACACCGCCTTCACCGATTCGATGGTGCCGAAGGACTGCCCCTGCTTCAGCTTCGCGCCCACGTCAGGGAGCTCGACGTAGACGACGTCGCCGAGCTGCTGCTGCGCGTAGTCGGTGATGCCGACCTTGCCCTTGTCCCCGGAGAGGTCGATCCACTCGTGGTCTTTCGTGTATTTGAAGCCGGCCGGATACGCCATCGTTTCTCCTGCGGGCAGGCCTGAAGGCCTGCGCTACTTGGTTCTCTTGTAGAACGGCATCGGCACCACGCGCGCGCGGGTGCGGCGGCCGCGGATGTCCACGTCGAACTCGGTCTTGACCGCCGTGTGCTCCACCGGGAGATACGCCATGCCGATGGCCTTCTTCAGGAACGGCGTCTGCGTGCCGCTCGTCACCGTTCCCGCTTTGGCGTCGCCGACGTAGGCGTCGTAGCCGTGGCGGCCGATGCCGCGCTCGAGCATCTCGAAGCCCACGATCTTGCGCGTCACGCCGCTGGCTTTCTGCTCGCGCAGCGCGGCGGCGCCGATGAAGTCGTCTTTCTTCCAGCCGACGATCCAGCCCAGGTCCGCTTCGAGGGCCGTCGTCGTTTCGTCGATGTCGTTGCCGTGCAGGCGCATCCCGGCCTCGAGGCGCAGCGTGTCGCGGGCGCCGAGGCCGCACGGGATCACGCCGGCGGCTGCCCCTGCCTGCAGGATCGCCTGCCAGACCTTGTCCGCGGATTGCGGCGGCACGAAGACCTCGAAGCCGTCCTCGCCGGTGTAGCCGGTTCTCGACACCGTTGCGCGGACGTTGGCCACTTCCCCGTGCGCGAACCAGTAGTACTTCATGCCGGCCAGGTCCACTTCGGTGAGCGGCCGCAGGACGTTCACCGCCTCGGGCCCCTGGAGGGCGATGAGCGCGTAGCGGGAGCTGGCGTCTACCGCGATGGCATCGCCGACCCCTTTAATCTGTTCCGCGATCCACGCGTAGTCCTTCGGGATGTTCCCGGCGTTCACGACGAGGAGGAAGTGCGCGGGGGCGAGGCGGTAGACGAGCAGGTCGTCCACGAAGGTGCCCGTCGGGGTCAGCAGGCCGGAGTACTGGGCCTGCCCCACCTGCAGCTTCGACGCGTCGTTGGAGGAGATGCGCTGGACGGCGGCGAGGGCGTCCTTGCCGGCGATCTCGATCTCGCCCATGTGGCTGACGTCGAAGAGGCCGGCGCGGGTCCTGACGGCCAGGTGTTCCTGGGAGAGGCCGGAGTACTCGACGGGCATGTCCCAGCCGCCAAACGGGACCATCTTCGCGCCGGACGCGCGGTGACGAGCGTTGAGCGGCGTCTTCTTGAGAGCTGCGTCTGCGGCCTGTTCCATTGGGGATTTGAGCGTGACGGGAACAGGTAACGGTACTATGCGCGTTCACGCGCGGTCAAGAATGCCATTCACTTGACGAGTCGAACGTCGATGACGGGATCCGGACCGGTCGAGGGAACATCGACCACCATCGGCTCGACCGCGTAGCTCTTCGCGCCACACTCTGCGTTCAGCGCCCATCGCCCGGATTCCGGGATGTCGAACCAGTGCACATTGCCGGCGCTGGTCGCGCGCAACATCGTGAGCCCCAGCGTGCCGAGCGGGCCCACCGCGGACAACGTGCAAGCCGCCGAATCGACGAGGCGAACGGTGAGGCGTCGAGGGTCCGGCAAAACGACATCGCCGAGGCTGATTTCCGACGAGCTCGCGGACGCGGTCAATCCGACCCGGACCGATGCCCCGTCGGCGGCGACGACCTGCACCTCTCCGGTGAGAAGCGGCGGCAGCGGCAGTGTGAATCGGCCGTCCGATCCGGACGTGCCTTCTTCGGCAAGCACGTCCTTCGGATCGCGGCTGCCCATCAACGCGGCCTGCGTGGGGACGAAGCGCACCTTCGCGCCAACAAGCGGGACCTGACCTCGTATCACTCGGCCCGTCGCCACGACGGGTGGCACCAGTCGCACCGCGACCGGCTCGCCAAGCGAAGTGATGATGGCGGTGCCGCGGCCGAAGGTTGGATGGATGACGGCGACGAGCAGCGGGCCCGACGCCAATCGCTCGAACGCGAAGTCTCCGTTCTTGCCCGATCGCGTCGTCGCGAGGCGGACCATCGGTCGTGCGGCGAAGGGCTCGGACAACAGGTCGCCGGAGGTCGGCACGGGCGCGTAGAGCTCGATTTCGGCTTCAGCAACATCCTCGCCACGGCTGCTCTTCACGCGTCCGTCCAGCGTGACGGGCGCAGCGGCCTGAATGTAATAGGGCGCCTCAGGCGGCCCGTCCATCAGTGCCGCGGCTGCGAGCTCTTGCGATCCAAGCGCCGGGCCCTCCAGCCTCACGAAGGCATCCGCGGCGGGGGCATCTCCCGCGATCCAGAACATCCCGTTGGTGATTCGGACTACCTCGACGCCTGAGTCCCGCGTGGGTACGAACCGATTGGTCTGTGATCGGTGTTGCGGACGCTCGGGCGCCCAAACGCTCAGGGTCAGGTTGCGGAGATCCTCGGTCGAAACCCCGCCCTCCGTCACAACGACGAGCCGACCCCACTTCTTGACAGCCCCAGCGGAGGCGTCAGCAGGCACACCCACGCTCATGTACGCCAGCCCCTCGGCGCCCACGATCAGCACCACGCCACGCGATGTGTCGGAGGCTCCATCGCAACGCCACTGCGACGCCGTGGTGAGCGAGCAGACGACAGCGTCGGCTGGATCGGCGCCGATCCACACCGCGCGCGAAGGCGCCATCAGTGAGGCGGGTACGGTTCCTACGGTGTGCGCGACTTCGTGCTGGCCGAAGGCGACGAGCGCGGCCATGAAGATCGTCGTTGGGCTCATCGACCACCTCGAATCCGGTCGAACGTTTGAAACAGCAACGCCGTCCTCTGTTCCACGGACAAGCCGCCACCGCAATCGATGGTCGGGGCCGCGACGCGGCCTTCCAGAATGAATTCGCATCGGTCACAGACCGCCGCGAGATCGTGGATGCGGTGAGACGAGACCAGGGTGGCTGCGCCTGCGGCGCGCATTTCGATCAGCGCGTTTGACAGCCAGCGGCTGGCGTCCGGATCGAGACCTTCCCAGGGTTCGTCCAGCAACACGAGAGCGGCGCCGGGTGCCGCGATGGCTGCCTCAATGCCGATGTGCTGTCGCGTGCCTCGCGAGAGAACCCCGAAGGGTCTGGCCGTGACGGCGTCGGCGCCTTCCCGGCTGAAGAGGCGATACCAGCGTCTGGCGGAAACCTGGGGCGGCAGGGTCTGTTCCCCGCCGAAGTAGCGAACACCCGCCGCCCTCACCGCTCGGACTTCCCCGCGGGAAGGGCGCAGGAGCCCGGCGAAGATACGCAGCAAGGTGGTCTTCCCAGCGCCGTTCGGGCCGACGAGCCCCACGATCTCGCCGTGCGAGACCGAGAGCGTCACGTCGTCGACCGCCAGATGACGACCGAGCCGCTTCGACACGTGGAGCAGTTCCCCGGCCGGCATCTACGTCTCGGCGAGGCGGCCATCAAAGCGGCCGATCATCGCTGCGCCGACAATCCAGACGAAGGCTGTCGCGAGCAACGCCACACCGAGGATCGCCGCGCTCGTGGCTGGCGGATCGAGCAGGAGGAAGATTGGGCAAACAAGCGCACTGATCGCGGAGTGAAGAACGCCGGTCGCCGTGTCCGCGCCGGGGCTGAAGGCCTGGCGGAGCGCTTGAAGGTATTGAGTCGAGGCGAGCGCGAACAGGATGGCCAGCCAGAGCACGGCCCCGGCGTAGCGTGTCAGCGGCAAGCTCACCATCCACACCATCGTCGACACGTAGAGCATCACGGCGACTCCGGCGGCGGTGAACGGCGTCGGCCAGTGTCCCTGGCGGCCGACAAAGTCGATGACGCCAAGCGCCACCCACACAAGCACGCCGAGCGCGATGGATGCTGTCCAGTGGGCCAGTGCGACTCTCCAACGTCCGGGACGCCTGATGAGAATGGGGTCGAAATGACCGCGTCTCAAGCGATCGCGATAGCCGGTCGACGCCGAGAACAACTGAAGGAACAACGCGATAGCAACCACCTGATCGAAGCCGTCCGCGTAGGTCCCCTCCAAGTACACACCGAACGCGAGAAGGACGCAGACGATCGCGCTGGTTGAAACCGATGGTCGCATCAGGGTCCAGAAGAACCGCAAAGGACATGTCCTCATGGCTGGACGACGACCTCCATGATGCTGCCGGTGACTGTCAGGAGCAGGCACCGCGATTCGGTTGCCGACAGCATCAGGCGCGCCAGCGGCGCGAGTTTCAGCGAGAGCTGCTCACCGGAACGCTCGTGGCCTCGGAAGAGCCTGGTGCCGGCGGGCGGAACAGGACCGCCAGCAGACGTCGCGAGGAGCCAGTACCGGTCGGCGGATGTGAGCGCGACATCCCGGATCGGCGCCGCACGATCGGCTGGCGGCGTTCCGGTGGGCGACGCGACCGTGCTGACGCTCGCGCCGTCGGAAATCGTGAAGCTTGGATCGTCGACGAACCAGCATGGCACGGAGAGTCCGCGCGGCAGGCCGCAGTTGACGAGATTGCGTGCAATCTGGTCTTCGCGCCGTTTCGCGTCGCGACCGACGAGGCCCGGCCAGGCTCGGCTTGTCGCCGGTTGGCGCGGGGGGCTGGTCGCCAACGCCGCGACGTTCGGGAGGATCGGAAGCTGCTGAAACAGCAATCGGTCGCCGGCGGCGAACAGGGCGACTCGCGGCAACGGCACCCTAATCCGTTCCACGATCTCGCCGGACCGGTCGAGTCGCGCCACGGTTCCCGGCGAAGACAGCGTCCAGAGCGTGCCGTCGGACAGACAGGCGAGCCCCCAAATGTTGTCCGATGACCGCAAACCGCGGATCGATCGGACGGTGACAGTCCAGTCGGCGTCCGCGACCTCGACGAGCTTGCCAGTTTCCGTCAACAGCCACGTCGTACCGCGACAGGTTGCTCTGCCGACAATGAGCGCGTCGGGAACGAGCCCCGGAGCGCTGGCGCGCGTCAGGCGGAGTTGGGGCGCGGCGGCGGCGAAATTGGCCGCCGTGATCAGCATGAAGAGCCCAAGACTGAATCGAGTCATGAACGTGGCCGGGCGAGGCCCCGTGGACCTCGCCCGGTGTGCTCCTCTACCGCCCGATGATGGCGCGCCTGGTGCAGTCGACGAACCCGAGCTCGCAGTCCAGCCCGGCGAGCCACATGTCCCAGATCGAATAGCGTGCCGCGGCCGAACTGTAGCAATCCCGGAGCGTTTCGAAGCACCGGGCCTGAGCGGCGACCGGCGTGGCGTCGCTCAAGAGGAATACCACTGCGGCGATGACCGGTGCGAGCCGCAGCAACTGCTTGAGGGTGTTCATACCTGCTCCTTTGGACCCGGAGGTCTCGCCAAGACCATCTCGGGATCCGCTTCGGGTGAACGCGTGACCTCGCAGCGTGCCGCTGCCCTGCCTCGTTTCCCAAGTTCGCCGGAGACTCCCGGCGTCCGCGACGCGTGATGCGCCGCGATCTCGCTACACCGTCGATTCCACCTCCGCCGGCCTCCCGGCGTCGTTTTCCCACGGGGCTTCGACCGCCGGGTCGTGCACGGGAAAGCGGAGGTAGGACTGCAGGGTGTGATAACTGATGTCGAGCACGCGGCATGCCTGCCGCTTGTTCCCCTGGCACCGATCGACCACCAGGCGCGCGTAGCGGCTCGCCCACGCCCGCAGCGTGTCGTTGCGGCGCAGCGACGGCCCAAGCGCGGCCGCGTAGTCGCCGCAGATCGCCGGCGGCAGGTCTTCGAGCTCGACGACATCGGATCCGGCAAGGGTGATTGCGCGTTCCATGAGCCGCTCGAGCTCGCGGACGTTGCCGGGCCAGTCGTATGCGACGAGCGCTTCGGCGGCCGCCGCGGACAGTCGCAACAGGCGCGTCGCCCGATGGCGCTCGAGGAAATAGGTCGCAAGCTCCATGGCGTCGGTGCGCCGCTCGCGCAACGTCGGCACGCGCACGTCGACCCCGCTCAGCCGATAGAAGAGATCGGGCCGAAACAGCCGCCGCTCGACCATCTCCGCCAGGTTTTGGTTCGTCGCGGCGATGATACGGATGTCGACACGGTGAGTGCCATTGCCGCCGACGCGCTCGATGGCGAGGTCCTGAACGGCGCGCAGGAGCTTGGCCTGTGCCGAGAGCGACAAATCCGAGACTTCGTCCAGGAACAACGTGCCGCCGTCTGCCGCCTCGAATTTTCCCCGGCGGCCGCGGACGCCGGTGGCCGTGCGATCTTCAATGCCGAACAGCTCGGCCTCGAGCAGCGTCTCCACGAGCGCGGCACAATTGATGGCCACGAACGGTCCGTTCCGCCGCCGGCTCAGGTCGTGGATCTGATGCGCCACGAGCTCCTTCCCCACGCCGCTTTCCCCCTCGATCAGCACCGTGAAGTCGGTGGCGGCGACGCGCTCGATCGTCGCTCGCAGCGCCTGCATGACGCTGGTGGACCCGATGAGCGGCGCGGCGCCGTCTCGCCGGAGCCGGTTGGCGTTGAGCAATCCCGCGCGGGCGAGCTGCAACCGCGATCGTTCGATCTCGAGGACGAGGGCGCCGAGATGAGACGCCAGCGTGAGCATCTGGAAGTCCCACTCGCCGAGCCGACAGCCGGGATCGCAGGTTGCTTCGAGCATGCCCGGCATGCCGGGATCGGCGGCAGGCACCTCCAGCGCGATGGATTCCGCCGTCGCGTCGAGGCGGCTCGCCCACCGGCTGCCCGCCTCGCGCAGGTGAACGGTCCGCACCGGAATCACGCGGCGCAGCATCTCTTCGAACGCGCCGCGCATCAACGAGATGTCATTCCGTCGATCGAGCGCGCGCGTGAGCGCGGCGAGCAGGTCGCCCAGCGCCTGCCGGCGATCGCGCTGCCGCGGCATGTGACCGGCAATGGGTTCAGGATCCGAGCACGAGGCGAGCGCCGTCATGGTGTCTCTCCTCTCCGATGTGGCGGCGCAGGAACCAAAATGCTTGCCACTGGCTGCGGCGTGCGCGTGGTCGACAAGTTCGCAGAAATCGATCAATCGCGGCGACATCAGATCACCTGCGGGGTAGCGTCTCCCCGAACGCGCTGTGCCGGCCGGGCATTCACCGAGGGCACGTGATACCCGGATGTGTCGACAAACCACGGCACATGCCGGTCGAAGGCGATCGCGCCGCGATAGCAAACGAATGTTGGTCGCACCCTGACGACCGCGCAACGCAAGACGCGGCCGCGAACACTGGTACGGCGGGTGTCGGATTCCATGTGCAGCTCCACGGACGTGCCGGGCAACAGCCGGTGGGTCGTCTCGATCAGCGCTCCTCCGGCGGAGACGTCGAGGAGCCTCGCTCGATGCCCCGGCTTGACGCGGGCGGCAACAATGCCGTGCTCGTCGACGTGACGATGGCGCGCGGTCAGCCGGCGGTCGGACATCAGGTGGCTCATAGCGGTCTCCATTGCCTGGAACCCCGGTCGAACTTCAACATGCGGGTCTTTCCCGTCTCCCCGAAAATCCGGACGGCGTATTGCGCGTCCCGGCGGCTGCGGATGTACACCGTGCCCGAGGACGAGGTCCCCATCGCGGAAAAGCTGGCGAAGCTTCCTGCGCCCAGGCGGATCGGATCGCTGCCGGGCGCCGTACTCCCGGAGTCGACCGCCGGCAATCCCGGAATCGCGCCGAAGTCGACGCCGCTGAACTGATCCGGCAGTCGTTCGGGTGCGCCGATGCGCCGATCGATGCCCCGCTGGATGTCGCGCGTGAGCACGCCATTCCGAGTGCCGTCCACATACACCGCGTAGGCGTAGCCGTTCGGCGACAGCGTGAACTGCAGCGCGACCTCCGTGGACCGGACCACCGCTTCCATGCGGGCGCGCTGAAAGCGAGCCGAGATGTATCGGGTCGCGCCAGCGGCGCGAAAGTCGTCGATGGCGCTCAAGCACTGCGGCGCCGCTGCGGCGCTCAACGTGACGCCAAGACCGGCCACGAAGACGAGCTCCAGCAGCGAGTACCCGCGCGACGAGCCTGAGCGGAGCATCGTGGTGCACAGCCCGGCCGCCGATGAGCGGCCGGGCCGTCTCGTCACTGCTGGTGCGGCTGGTCGTGGTCGGCCTTCGCCGCGCCCACGGTGATTTGCGGCTTGAGCTTCAGGAAACTCTTCTCCGCGACGCCGCGGACGTTCATCAGCTCCTCGACCTTCTTGAACGGTCCGTTCTTCTGCCGGTACTCGACGATGCGCGCGGCCGTCTTGGCGCCGATGCCGGGCAGACCTTCCAGGTCCACTGCCGAGGCGGTGTTGAGGTTGACGGTCGTGCTCGCGCTCGCGGCCGGCTTCGCCACGGTCCGAGAGCCTGCCTTGGTTTGCGCGGCGACCGGCGTGGACGGCATGGCCGCCAGCAGCGACGCGACGGCGACGATCGAAAGAATGGTACGGAACATCGAATCCTCCTTGTGAGTGGGGACCCTGAACCGGCAGCGACGCGCGCGCGGGGAGGTCAGGCCCGGCGAGTAGCCCGGATGTCCGTCCAGGGTCGCCCGGCACAAGGGCAAGGAGCGGACCGGAGGCGGGCGATTCGCGGCGTCCGCGGAATTCGTTGCCGAATCGGGAGATGCGAGGGCGAAGGGAAACGGCGAGCGTGAACGCGCGAGTCAGCGGCGCTCGAGCGACGCCGGGGGTTGTCAGACGGGGACCGATTGCGAAGGAAATGGTGGCAACGCGCCGCAACGGCGGTTACGCCCTGTCGTCCAGGCGCTCGCGCCGGGCGCGGTCGGCGAGCGGCGTCCGCGCGCGTACAGCCGCCACACACTGCACTCAGTGCCCACTGCCCCCATTGCTGGCCCCGCTTTCGGCGCTCAGGCCATTGCCTGCTCAGCCATGGAACGGCCGCGGCGCTACGCCTTCAATTGGCGCGCGATAAACGCCTTGACCATCTCGCGGGCGCGGTCGGTTTGCGGCCCCGGTTTGGCGACCCACTCGTGTTCGCTGCCCTCGAACACGTGGAGTTGGCAATCGCCGCCGGCCGCCTTGTAGGTCGCGGCGAATTTCTCCTGCACAGAGGGGAGCACGTTGTCGTCGAGCGCGCCCTGCATGATGAGCAGCGGCACCAGCGTGACCGCCTCGCGGCGCTCGAGGATCTGCTGCGGATTGCCTTCAAATATCGTGTCCCACGGGTTGAAGAAGGTCGTGTTGTTCTTGATCATGCTGTCGCGCTTCATTCTCTCCGCGTTCTGGAAGCGCGCGTACGGGTCGCTGATCGGCGAGCGCATCGCGGCGTAGGCCACGGTCGCATCGACAGCCGGCGCCTCGGGCAGGGGAATCGCGTTGTAGCGCGCATCGCGCGGGCGCAGGCCCAGGAGCTCGGCGACGTGGCCGCCGCTGGAGCTTCCATACACGCCGATCTTCGACGGGTCGCCGTTCCACGAGGCCGCTTTCCATTTGAGCCAGCGCACGCCGTAGTTGGCGTCCTGAACGCACGCCGGGTACGGCGCTTCCGGTGCCAGCCTCATGTCGATGGCAACCACCAACACACCGCTGGCCGCCACGGCGCGGTCCATCGGTTCCTCGGCGTGGCGGTCTTTGGCGTTCCACGCGCCGCCGTGCAGATCGAGCATGGTGGGGAACGGTCCTGCACCAGTCGGTTGATAGATGCGGGCCATCAGCATTCGCCCGGCCGGCGTGCGCCGGAGCTCGACCTCGCTCACCTTGATCTCGAACCTGGCCGCGGGATCGTATGCCGTCTCCATGTTGGGTTTGGCCGCCGCATCAGCCGAATGAACGGGGCGAGGCCCCAAGGCCGGTACCACAGGCAGGGCGGCTGCGCCCAGTGCAGTCATCGTCTTGAGAAAGTCCCGACGTCCGGTGGGATACTCGTTCATGCTGCCCTCCTGGCAAAACGATCGTGAACGGCGCGTGGACCATCCAGGTCCTCCTTGCAGTACGGCCGGGCAGACACACTATCTGACACAGACCGGGACGCCGGCAAGGGCAAACCTCGGTGGCCACGGACGGTAGCGTGCGAGGGCGGGATCATCGCTTGACGGCATCTTCGATGTAAGCACTGCGTGCGAGAGTCAGGTGCGGTGTCGGTCCGCCGTCTGCTGAAGGCGGATCGGGGCGCCGCAAGCCGCCTCTCGGAGGTCGAGGTCGCGTCCGTCTTGATCCGCCGCGCCCGCGAGGGCGCTCCTGCTCCGCCACCGGCTGCGGGCCGGCGACGCGGTGCAACTCGCGAGCTGCCTCTACCTGCAGCGCGAGCTCAGTCAGCCCCTGCGTTTTGTCGCGTTTGACGATCGGCTCACCCAAGCCGCCCCCGCGGTTCATCGTCAGCACAGGCAGCATTTCTTGTACTTCCGGCCGCTGCCGCAAGGACACGGGTCGTTGCGACTTGTACTGGGAGAGTGTCGTCCATTCCGGAGCGTCGCCGGCTGCATGAGTCGCGATCGAACGTGAGTGAAGAAACGCTTGAACCCCGCACACAGATAGTTGAGGCCCTCTTCGCCGTCCGGAGTCCGGAGAAAACGATCTTTCGGACACCCGCCGTTGCACATGGGCCTGACCTCGCACGTCCGACAATAGCGAGGCAGTCCGTCCAGCTTGGCCTGGCCGAAGGTTCGTTGCGCCGGGCTTTCGAGCAGCTCGACCAGTGCCGTCTCATGGATGTTCCCCAGCCGATGTTGCTCGTCAACGAAGTGATCGCACGAAAAGAAATCGCCGTTGTGTTCGACGACCGGAATCTCACCGCACGTCTTCCGAAACACACACAGCGAATGCTCCAGCCCGCGCGCCGGCCGAAACGCTTCCTCGAAGATCTGCACACTGATGCGCCCGACGTCCCTTCGTGCCCACTCGTCGAAGATCGTGCAGAGAAACTCGCCGAACGCTTCGGCGGGCACGGTCTGCGGGCTTACGCCGCGGTCGGCATCCGGCGCCGGTTCGACGACGGGAAGAAACCCGATGTAGTGCGCGCCGATCTCCCTGAAGAACCGGTAGATCTGGGCAGGGTGCTGGACGTTCTGATCGTGCACGACGCAGAGGATGTCGCTCGGCACTCTGTGCCGCCGCAAGAGCCTGAACCCGCGCATCACTTCCCTGTGGGTCGGCCGCTGGCCCTTGGTGACGCGGTACCGGTCGTGCAGCTCCCACGGACCGTCCAGGCTCAGGCCGACCCTGAAGTGCTCGGCTGAGAAGAAGCGGCACCACTCCTCGTCGAGGAGCGTCCCGTTCGTCTGGACGCCATTGGTGATGCGCCAGCCGGGAAGTTGGTACTTGCGCTGCAGCCCGACAATCGTGCGGAAGTAATCGAGACCGAGGACCGTGGGTTCTCCGCCGTGCCACGAGAAGTTGACGTCTGGCCCCGGGGACGCGTCGATGTGCTGGGCGATGTACTCCTCGAGGAGAGCGTCGTCCATTCGAAACGACGCACCTTTCGGATACAGCTGCTGCTTTTCCAGGTAATAGCAGTAGCGACAATCCAGGTTGCAGACAGCACCCCCCGGCTTGGCGAAAACCTGGAATTCACGGGAGGCCTTCACGCGAGTACTTATACATCCATGAATCCGTTCGTGAGTCGCGCGAAGCGACATATACGCATCCGCATCATCCGGTTGCCGCGCTCAAATCCAGCCGCCTTTCATCTTTACCGCCGGCGATGGTTTCCGTATAGTCAGCGGCGCGGATACGGCCGAAGGAGGACCCCGATGGACCAGAGAATTCTCAATCTGTACGACGAGTTCACCCACGGAGATATGAGTCGCCGGACGTTCCTCGATCGGCTGGCGCGCATCGCTGGGAGCACCGCGGCAGCGCTCGCGCTCCTTCCGGTCCTCGAGAACAACTATGCGCTCGCCCAGACGATCGCCGACAGCGACGATCGCCTCGCCGCCGCGCGTGTCGAGTACGACGCCGGTGGCAGCAAGATCGCCGGCTACCTCGCGCGACCCCGAGCCGGGCAGAAACATCCGGCCGTCATCGTCATCCACGAGAATCGAGGCCTTAACCCACATATCCAGGATGTCGCGCGGCGTCTGGCCGTCGAAGGCTTCCTGTCGCTTGCGCCCGACCTGTTGTCGCCGTTGGGAGGAACGCCGACCGACGAAGACCAGGCGGCCAAGATGATCGGCAGCCTGAACGCCGGAGAGACGGTCGCGCGTCTTGCCGCCACCGTGCCGTTCCTCGCCCGCCATGCCCAGGCGACGGGCAAGGTCGGCGTCGTCGGCTTCTGCTGGGGCGGCGGCATGGTGAATCAGCTCGCGGCTGCCGGCACATCGCTCGAGGCGGCCGTCGCCTACTACGGCATGCAGATCCCGGCGGCCGACGTGCCGAAGATCTCGGCGCCGCTCCTTCTCCACTACGCGTCGCTCGATCAGCGCATCAATGCCGGCGTCGCCGACTACGTGGCCGCCCTCAAGGCGAACAACAAGATGTACGAACAGTACATGTATGAAGGCGCGAACCACGCGTTCAACAACGACACGAACGCGGCACGCTACAACAAAGAGGCGGCCACTCTCGCGTGGAGCCGCACGATCACGTTCCTGAAGAAACATCTGGCGGCGTAGTCCGAACCGCGGCGCTCGTTTGGCCACTTCGAGGGCAGGGAGAACACCATGCGACGCATCGTGAGCGTGGGTCTCGGCGCGGTGATGTGTGTGATCCTCGTGGCAGGCGCGACATGGGCGCAGGGCTCGGGTGGCGCCAGCATCGCCGGAATCGCAAGAGATGCGACCGGCGGGGTCCTGCCGGGCGTCGGGGTGGAAGCCGCCAGCCCGGCGTTGATCGAGAAGATCAAGACGGCCGTTACCGATGAGCAGGGGCAGTACCGGATCATCGACTTGCGACCGGGCACCTACACGGTCACCTTTACGCTGCCGAGCTTCAGCACCGTCAGGCGGGAAGGCCTCGAGCTGACCTCGAACTTCACGGCCACGGTCAATGCGGAGTTGACGGTCAGCGCAGTGCACGAGACGGTGACGGTCACGGGGGCGAGCCCGCTGGTCGACACGCAGAATGCGAGCCAGGGAAAGACGATCTCCAGGGAGCTCATCGACGCCGTGCCCACCTCCAAGAGTTCCCTCGGCATCATCGCGCTGATGCCGTCGGTCGTCACGCCGGGAAACGCGCAGGACGTCGGCGGCAGCAAGGGGGAGCGATCGGTGCGCTTCGCCGTTCACGGCGGCAAGACCAACGACCAGCGAATGCTCATCGACGGCCTGCGTTACAACCATCTCGGCGTGGAAGGGACGGGTCGGGGATTCTTCGTCAACCCGCTGGAGGCGCAGGAAATCGTGATCGACGTCGGCACCATGGGTTCGGCTGAGTACGAGCTTGGCGGCGCTCAGGTGAACATGATTTCCAGGAGCGGTGGGAACCGATTCAGCGGATCCCTCTTCACCGCCGGAACAGGCCACCAGTTGCAGAGCAACAATCTGACCGACGACCTGAGGGCCAAGGGCGTGACTTCGGTGAACGGCGTTCGCCGGGTGTGGGACTACAACGTCGCGGTTGGGGGCCCGATCCTGAAGGATAGACTGTGGTTCTTTACCGCCGAGCGCTGGTGGGGCACGAATACTCGCGTGACGAATCTCTTCCATGACATATCGACCAACTATCTGTACGTGCCGGACCCCAACTCGCCGGTCGACCCCATTGAGAACGATCGCGGCTACGGCGGACGTCTGACACTACAAGCCACCGCGACCAACAAGGTCACGTTCGCCTACGACTGGCAACATACCCATTTCCAGCAGAATACCGGAACGCTGGAGTCTGGAACGCTTGCCACCGAAGCGAACTCGGGCACTTGCTACAACACACGGTTCACACAGATGTCGTGGACCAACACAGCCTCGAGCAAGCTGCTCTTCGAAGCCGGGGGCGCGGCAGCGATACTCGACTTCGGAGGCGGTCTGGGAGGCGACTTGGACATGCACGACTGGGAAAAGTGCATCCCCGACGCCAGGCCAGACCTGGTCAATATTCGAGACACCGGCATGGGGTTCACGTATCACGGGGTCGGAAACAGGAACATTACGTATTCGAATCAAGCGAACGGACGATTTGCGATGACGTCGCTGGCAGGCGCTCATCAGATTAAAGCGGGGGTGTTCTTCCAAAGGGGTCTTGGAGACGGCTTCCGTCCCGCGAGCGATCGCGCTCCGGTTGACGCGAATGGGCTGCCGGTCTCCTACACCTTCCTGAACGGCATACCCTCGGGGCTCACCGAATATGCGAGTCCCTTCATGTCGAAAGCGAATCTGGACCCCGACCTCGGGCTCTTCGTCCAGGATCAATGGCGCATCAAACGGCTGACCGTGAACGCGGGTCTGCGGTTCGATTGGGTCCGTGAAGTTGTTCCGGCCACGGATCTGCCTGCGGGCTTGTTGGTGGGCGCGCGCAGTTTTCCGGCGTTGGACGACGTGCCGAACTGGAAGGACATCAACCCCCGGGTGGGCGTCGTCTACGATCTGTTCGGAGACGGCAGGACGGCGCTCAAGGCCGGCATCAATCGGTACGTGCAGGCGGCCACGGTTGGCGTAGCCACACTGTTCGCCCCCGCGATCGCGTCGGTCAACAGCACGACCAGGTCGTGGACGGACAGCAATCGCAACTTCTTGCCGGACTGCGACCTCAAGAGTCCGCTCGCCAACGCCGAGTGTGGGGCGATGGCGAACAGCAACTTCGGCAACTTCATCTCCCGCACGAGTCCGGATCCGGCGTGGCTCACGGGATGGGGCAAGCGGGGGTACGGCTGGCAAGTCGCAGTGTCGGTCGATCACGAACTGGCGCCGGGAGTCGCCATGGGCGTGGGGTACTATCGGACCTGGTACGGCAACTTCACCGTCACTGACAACCTCGCCGTCACGCCGGCCGACTACAGCCCATACTGCATCACCGCGCCGACCGATTCGAGGCTGCCCAGCGACATCAGCGGCCAACAGCTCTGCGGCTTCTACGACATCAACCCGGGCAAGTTCGGCCAGGTCGAGAACCTCGTGACGGACGCGTCCCACTACGGCAAGCAGACCGAGGTCTACAACGGCGCCGACGCCGTGATCAACGCCCGGCTGCCTGGCGGCGTTACCGTGACGGGCGGTTGGAACATCGGCACCTCGATTCAGACCGGCGTGGTGGCGGCGGGCAATGCCACGTCGAGAACCAACAGCTGCTTCGTGGTGGATTCACCTCAGGCGTTGGTGAACTGCGATGTCAGGAACCCGTATCAGCAGCGGGTCAAGGTCTCGGGATCCGTGCCGCTGCCACGGGACTTTCTGCTCGCCGCGGTCTTCCAGAACCTACCCGGGGTCAACTACGGCGCCTTCTACACCGTGACGACCGCGGCGATCGCTCCGTCGCTCGGTCGCCCGCTCGCCGGCGGTACCCGCTCGGTCACGATCGATGTGCTGCCGCCGTTCTCGGCGTTCGGGCCCCGCATGAGCCAGCTCGATCTGCGCCTGGCCAAGAAGTTCGCGGTGAAGAGGACGAGACTGCAGCTCAACTTCGACCTGTACAACGTCATGAACGCGAACGACATCGTGGGTTACAACAACACGTACGGCGCGAAGTGGCTGCAGCCGACGCAGATTCTCGACGCGCGGCTGGCGAAATTCAGCGTCCAGCTCGATTTCTGACAAGTGGACAATTCAGCGGCCCAACGGGGACGACGAACATGAATCGGCGGACATTCCTCGGCGCCGCCGGTCTCGCGTGGACCCGCACGATCGCGTTTCTGAGGAAGAATCTGGAGAGGACCTGGTGATGACACGACATCCGTTCCGATACGTGAGCCCTCAGCTGGCAGTGATCGTGGTCTTGCTCCTGCTGGCGATGCCGGTGAAGAGCCAACAGGCTGCGCCTGCGCCGTCAGTGACCGCGAAGGCGGGCGAATGGCGCTACTTGAATGGGGATGCGTTGAGCACGAGGTACTCGCCGCTCGACCAGATCAACAAGGACAACGTCAAGGAGCTCACGATCGCCTGGCGCTGGAAACCCGACAACCTCGCGCCTGCTCCCGGCTCGACCGGCGGGACCGCGCAGGGGAATGGCGACCCGGTCCTCGCCGTGTACAAGAGCGAAGCGACGCCGCTGATGGTCAACGGAGTCTTGTACACGTCGGCCGGTGGCCAACGCATCGTGGCGGCCGTCGACGCCGCCAGCGGCCGGACGCTCTGGACCTGGATGGGGATGGACGAAGGCGTGCGTGCGACGAGCGCCCCGCGGAGGAATCCGGGCCGCGGCGTGGGGTACTGGACCGATGGCAAGGACGAACGCATTTTCGTGATCACCACCGGGTTCTATCTTGTCGCGTTGAACGCCCGGACGGGCGTTCCCGTCCCGACGTTCGGCACCAACGGCGTCGTCGATCTCATGAAGGAGTTGAACGTCTCATTCGACCACGTCGGCCATATCGGCAACAGCTCGCCGCCGATGATCTACAAGGACACGGTGATCGTTCCACCCGCCGGCGAAGAAGGATTCATTCCGATCTCGATGAGGAATACTCCCGGCTACGTCATGGCGTTCGATGCGCGTACTGGAAAACAGAAGTGGGTGTTCCACACGGTTCCGAAACCTGGCGAGTTCGGGGCTGACACGTGGGAAAACGGTTCGAACACTTACGCGGGGAACACCGGCGTGTGGGCGCCGATCTCTGTCGATCCGCAGCTCGGGTACGCGTATTTGCCCGTGGAGACGCCCACCGACGACTACTATGGCGGCCATCGCCTGGGAAACAATCTGTTTGCCAACTCGCTGGTCTGTATCGATATCAATACCGGCAAGCGTGTCTGGTACTACCAGATCACCCACCACGACATCTGGAATTACGACCTGCCCCAGGCGCCAATCCTGGCGAACGTCAGGGTGAACGGCAAATCGGTCAAGGCGATCGTCCAGCTGACCAAGCAGGCCTACGCGTACGTCCTCGACCGCGTCACGGGCCAGCCGATCTGGCCGATCGAGGAGCGTCCAGTGCCGGCGAGCGACGTGCCCGGCGAGCGCGCGTCGCCCACGCAACCGATTCCGACCAAACCGCCAGCCTACGATCGCCAGGGATATGACGAGAAGGAACTGATCGACTTCACGCCGGAGCTGAGAGCGGAAGCGCTCAACATCGTCAAGCAATATCGGTTGGGACCGGTCTTCACACCCCCGTCGCAGGTCACGGCCAACGGCACGAAAGGCTCGTGGTACAACCCGGGTGGGACGGGCGGGGTGGTGTGGGAGAGCGGCGCGTTCGATCCGGAGACGGGCATCCTGTACGTGCCGTCGCAGACCGGTCCGGGCATCATCACGGTCGCCAAGGATCCAAAATCGGATCTGAACTTTTCGCGCGGGACCACGGCCGGGCGACTGACTCTTCACGATCTCCCGATCCTCAAGCCGCCCTACAGCCGCATCACGGCGATCGATCTGAACAAGGGCGAGCACGTCTGGATGACGGCGGCGGGTGACGCGCCGCAGTACATCAAGAACAATCCCTTGCTGAACGGCCTCACGGTCCCGAGAACGGGGACGCCGAACGTGCGCGCCACGATTCTCGCGACCAAGACGTTGCTCTTCGCGGGCGAGGGATGGGGCGGCGGAAAGATGTTTCACGCCTACGACAAGAAGACGGGCGCGCTCGTGTGGGAGACGAGCATTCCCGGGATGATGGGCAGTCTGCCGATGACCTACATGCTGAACGGGAAGCAATACATCGTCTTCACGGTCGGCGATCAGGTGAATCCGGCGGAGCTCGTCGCCTACGCGTTGGGCGACCGAGCCCCGACGCAGCCAGGCATTCGCTGAGGGGCCCCTCCGGCCCCTCTTCTATTTGCGCGGCAGGACCCGCGTGACGTCGTTCGCTTCCTCCTTCACCACGATGGGGCGCGTGATCGGTGTCGCGCCGATCGCCAGCGTCACCGTGTAGGTGCCGGGCGCCACCCGGCGCCGACGCTGCCGCTCCGACAACGTGACGGCCGACCGATCGCGGCCAGGCGCCACGGCCGAGGGGGCGGCCTCTGCCTTCGCGGCGTCGGTTTCCAGATCCCACTGCACCTGGTGCAGCCCCGGCGTGCCCGGACCGGTCAGCCGCCGTGCCGTCCTGCCGGCCCTGTCGGCGATCGTCAGCGTGACGTCGTTGCTGCCGCCCGCGCTCGCGCCGTCGCGCAGGTAGTAGCTGATCGTGGCGCCGTAGGGTGGGTTCGGCGCGCGGAAGAACAGGTCGCCGTTGACCTCCTCGACGCCGGTGCCGTACGTGTAGCGGATGTTGTACGCCACGGCCGGCTTGACGTCGAACAGGAACGTCCTCTCGCGCAGCGCCGCCTCCAGCTGCTCGATGACCGACACGTCGCCGACCCACATCGACAGCCCGAACGTCCCGACCACCAGCTCGCGGTCGCGCGGGTGGACGACGAGCGACCGCACGGCCGTGTACGGCAGCGTGCTCTTCCATCGCACCCAGTGCGCGCCGGCGTCAATCGATACGAACAACCCGGATTCGGTGCCGACGTAGAGCACGCGCGCGTTCCGGGGATCCTCGCGAATCACGTAGGTGGATCCCCATGCGGGCAGATCGTTGGCGATCGCGATCCACGTCCTTCCGAAGTCCGTCGTCTTGAAGAGATAGGGCCTGAAGTCGTCGTGGTAGTGCAGGTCGTAGGCGACGTAGGCCGTGCCGGCTGCCGTCCGCGACGGCTCGATCTTCGACACGAATCCTTCCTTGTAGGTGCCGGCCGGCAGGTTGCCGTCGACGCGTCCCCAGTGCTGTCCGCCGTCGCGGGACACATGGATCGGCCCGTCGTCGGCGCCTGCCCACAGCACCGAGGCCTCGACCGGCGACTGCGCGAGCGAGAAGAGCGCGCCGTAGCTGTGATAGCCCTGTCCGACCGGCGGGTACGGTCTGTCCTGCTGCGCGCTCAGGTCCGGGCTGATGACGGTGCACGCATGCGCCACTTCCCCGTTCGCGAGCGGCGCGCCGATCTCGCACCGAAACACGTAATTGGCGCCGACGTAGAGCACCTCGGGGTCCGTGGACGACACGATGAAGGGCGGCGACCAATCCCAGCGGAGCTCATGCAGGCCGAGCCTCGAGGCCATCTCGGGATCCGGCTGCAGCTCGGTGCGCGTCCACGTCCGCAGATCGAGCCGTGCGAGGTTGCCGTTGTTCTGCGCGAGATACACGATGTTCGGATCGCGCGGGTGCGGGTGAATGGCCATGCCGTCGCCGACCGATCGCAGCTTGATCCAGTCGTGATCGGTGATGCCCTCGTGGTCGTACGTGCGGCTCGGGCCGCTCCACGACGCCGTGTCCTGCATGCCGCCGTACACCCAGTATGGGTCCTGCATGTCCACGTCGATGTCGTAGAACTGCGCAAGCGGCAGGACGGTTTGATACCAGCCGCGGCCGCCGTCGAAGGAGACGTCCACGCCGCCGTCGCCGGCGAGCACCAGGTGATCCCGATCCTGCGGGTCGATCCACAGCCCGTGCAGATCGTCGTGGATGTGCTTCATGTTGTGCTTCACCCAGTTCGCGCCGCCGTCGTCGGACCGCCAGAGCTCGAGGTCGAGGATGAAGAGGCGCCGGTCGTCGGTCGGATCGACCTTGATGTGCGTGTAGTAGGTGCGCGAGGAGAGCTTGGGGCTGACGCGCCGCCAGGTCCCTCCCGCATCGTCGGATCGAAACACGCCGCCCGCGTCGCTCGTCCGGCCGCCGCGCCGCGGCTCGCCGGACAGCACGTACGCGTACACGAGCCCCGGTGTGCGTTGCGCGACGGCGAGCGTGATCTTGCTGAGCGGCTCGTTCGGAAGCCCGCTGGTCAGTCGTGTCCAGCGCTCGCCGCCGTCGGTGCTCTTGTAGATGCCGCTGCCAGGGCCTGACTCGCGCATCTCCGCTCCGCCCGACCGCAGCCGCTGCCACATCGTTGCGTAGAGCGTGTTCGCGTCATGCGGATCGATGCCGATGTCGATACAGCCGGTCATGTCGTCGACGTACAGCGTCTTGCGCCACGTGCGGCCGCCGTCTGTCGTCTTGAACACACCGCGATCGGGATTGGTGCCCCACAGGTGGCCCATCGCGCCGACCAAGACCGTCTGCGGATCGCGTGGGCTGATGACGATCGCCGCGATCTCCTGCGTGGTTTCGAGCCCGAGGTGCTGCCATGTCCTGCCGCCGTCGATCGACTTGTAGACGCCGTAGCCGGGCGCGACCGACTGACGGGCAGCCGGCTCGCCCGATCCGACCCAGATGAGGTTGGGATCCGACGGCGCGATCGCGACGGCGCCACACGACGCCGCGTTCTCCTCGTCGAAGATCTGCATCATCGTGGTGCCGTTGTTCGTCGTACGCCACACGCCGCCTTCGGCGGTGCACGCGTAGAAGATCTTCGGCTGACTGGGAACGCCGACGACGCTCCACACGCGGCCCGATGGCGCATTGGGACCGACTAGGCGCAGCGGGAGCGCCGCGAGCAGCTCGCGGTTGAACGGCGCCGGCGTCTGCGCCTGCGGCGCGAGCACCAGGAGCACGACACAAACGCCGGTACAGACGCCTCTCGTGGCGAATTTCCGAGTCATCACACAGCTCCAATCCCTCTACCAACTTGAAGAGTCGTCCGCCCGGTCGAATCGGCAGCCAATATATTGGATCGGCGAGCCCTCTCACGGCGTTTGCTGAGCTGCTCGGAGGCGACAAAAGTAAAGACCACCAAGGCGGTGCTTTGGCTATAATGCGCCCTTTCGGGTCCGCGACATCTGGTTGCCCGCAATCCGACACAGACGGGTCTTCGCATTTGTCATTGGTCCGGCGCCAGTTAATCGTCTAGGGCCGCCCAGGAGGGGACATGAAACAGAGACACATCGGGACCTTTGCTCTCGCCGCCTTCGCCTCGTTGCTCTTCCTGCCTGCCGTGGCGCTCGCGCAAAGCGCGATCGCCGGCGCCGTCAAGGACATCACCGGCGCGGTGTTGCCGGGCGTGACGGTGGAAGCCAGCAGTCCGGCCCTGATCGAGCAGGTCAGAACCGTGACGACCAATGAAGCGGGGCTGTTCCGCATCGTCGATCTCCGGCCTGGCACGTACACAGTGACGTTCACGCTGCCCGGCTTCAACGTCGTCAGACGCGAGGGGATCGAGCTCCCGACGAGCTTCACGGCGACGCTCAACGCGGAGCTGAGGGTTGGCGCGCTCGAAGAGACCGTCACCGTGACCGGGCAATCGCCAGTGGTCGATGTGAAGAGCGCGACGACCCAGCAGGTCATGTCGCGTGACCTGCTCGACGCGGTGCCGACGGGACGGAACATCTGGTCTGTGGGGTCGACGCTGACCGGCATCACTTTGAGTGCGCCGGACGTGGGCGGGACGTCCGGCATGCAGCAGACCTACATGGCCGTGCATGGCTCCCAGCGAAGCGACAACTCCATTCAGGTGGACGGGATGAGCGTCAACGGGATCGAGGGGGACGGCGCCATCCAGAACTACTTCAACGACGGCATGGTCCAGGAGATGAGCTACCAGACGAGCGCCCTGACAGCGGATGTGCAGGCGTCGGGCGTGCGTCTGAACATGATTCCCAAAGAAGGCGGCAACGCATTCAGAGGGTCGCTGTTCATCTCACGCACACCGGGCAGTTGGCAGAGCGACAACTTCACCGACGAGCTCCGGCGAGAAGGGCTGAAGGCGCCGAACCGGGTCGAGCTCATCCAGGACTTCAACCCTGGCTTCGGCGGACCCATCAGGAGAAACCGCCTGTGGTTCTTCAGCTCGTTCCGGCGCTGGGGCGTCGATCAGACGGTCACCGACTCCTTCTACAACCTGGATCCGACGCGCAAGACCTATCTCCCGGCCGATGGGCTCAATGGCCGCGAGCTGCACCCGACGCTCGATGACAACATCATCAAGAGCGGCGTCGTGCGGCTGACGTGGCAGATGGCGCAGAAACACAAGTTCTCCGCCTATATGGATCGCATCATCAAGTTCCGCGGGCACGAGTGCCCGGCGCTCTACGCCGAGGAGGCCTGCGGCATCCGCAGCCCGAAGCGCTACTTCACGGCGCAGGCCAAGTACACGGCGACGCTCAGCAGCAGGCTGCTGCTCGAAGCGGGCTTTTCGGAAAACGATGAGACCTATTCGACCAACGAGGCGCAGCCGAGCGTCAACGCAACCGACATCCCGCGATTCGACCGCACCACGGGCGCGGCGTGGAGCGCGCCCCAAGGTCCGTACTACTTCAGAGCGCCCGATCGCTACACCTACACCGGGGCGTTGTCGTTTGTGACCGGCACACACGCGGTCAAAACCGGCGTGCAGCTCTCACAAGGTGGAAACCGACACCAGCGGAATCTCCAGGACGGCGTCGACCTCATCCAGGAGTATCGCACCAACGCGACCACCGGCGTCCGCAGTCCCGTATCGGTGGTCACCTACAATACGACGCAGTGGTCGCAGGAGAACATCAAGTACGACCTCGGGTTGTACGTGCAGGACTCCTGGACCGTCAATCGACTGACCTTCAACCCGGGCCTCCGGATCGAGCTCTTCAACACGTACATTCCGAAGGAAGTTTCACCGGCGGGCCGATTCGTGCCGGAGCGCGAATACGGTCCCATCTACGATCTCCCGAACTGGAAAGACGTGGCCCCGCGAATCGGCGGTGTTTACGACGTCAAGGGGGACGGCAAGACGGCCGTGAAAGCGCACGTGGGCAAGTACATGCGTGCGTTCTCGACCGTGGGCTTCGCCCAGGTGTACAACCCGCTGCGACAGGAGACCGACCGCCGGAACTGGAGCGATCCCAACGGCGATGACATCGCGCAGAACAGCGAGATCGGACCGATCAACACGCCGTTCAACACGACCGGCATCCTGAATCGCGTGCCCGACCCGAACATCAAGCGCCCGTATCAGTGGGAGTACAGCCTCGGGATCCAGCGCGAGGTCGTGCATGGCGTTTCGGTGTCGGCCAACTGGGTGCGGCGGGATTTCCATCGCATCTTCTGGACCGACAACGTCGATACGACGTTCGACGATTACACGGTGATCCAGACTCCGAACCCGCTGAACCCGTCGGAGATGATCCCCATCTACAACCTCAGTCGCGCGAAGCTCGGATTGGTGCACCAGGTCGACAAGAATTCAGACCAGAACCAGAAGTGGTACAACGGCTACGACGTCGGGTTCACCGCCCGAGTCGGCGGTGGGAACATTTATGGTGGCGTCAGCACCGGCCGCCAGATCACGGTCTCGTGCGAGGTGAATGATCCAAACAGCCTTCGCTTCTGCGATCAGCGCGACCTGGACATCCCGAACCTCACGCAGTTCAAGATCTCGGGATCGTACCCGTTGCCGTTCGGCGTGCAGATCAGCGGCAACTGGCAGGGCTACCCCGGCGTGCCGAGCGGCACCAACCGGCAGGACGGCGACTACACCGCGGCGAACAACCGCGTCATCGACCCGTCGCTCAACGTGAACTACAACGTCGATCGGACCATCGTCCCGACACTGACGCAGTCGAGCGTGACGGTGCCGCTGCTCAAGCCTGGCACGAAGTACCTCGATCGCTGGAATCAGATCGACGTCCGGATGGCGAAGAAGTTCCACGTTCGAAAGGTGAGCTTCCAGGGACAGCTCGACATCTTCAACATCCTGAATGCCAGCTCGGTGCTGAGCACGAACGAAACCTACGGCTCGTCGCTCGATCGGCCGACCTCGATTTTGCAGGGACGGTTGCTGGCCATCGGAGCGCAGTTGAGCTTCTGATCCGACGCAGATGACGAACGGATAGACGGTATTGGGGGGCCTTTCGCCGCGGTTGGCGGAAGGTCCCCTTTCGAGTGCGGCCAGCACGGCCCGCGCGCGCGCCGCCGTCGCCTCGTCTCCCTTCACGGCCGCGAGCTCCGTCAACAGGCGCCGCGCTTCCCCCACCTCTCCCTGCCGGATGCAGACTTCCGCGAGCTGCACACGGTAGTCGAGCCGCGCCGGCGCCAGCTCGATCGCGCGCGTGATCGCCGCGCGCGCCTCGGGCAGCCGCGTGTTGAGCTGCACGTCGGCGAAGGCCTGCCACGCGAGCGCGTCGGCGGACTCCGGGTTCGCGGCCAGCGCGCGCGTCAGCGCGGCATGTGCCCGCTCGCTCGCGTCGCCGGACTGCCCGACCTCCATATCCTTACGCAGTAATGCCAGCGCGAGGGTGTACTGCGCCAGGTAATCGTCCGGCGCCAGCGCCGCCGCTTGCTCGAGCGGCTTCCACGCCTCTTCGTCGCGATGCTGGCCCAGGCGCAGCATCGCCAGCGCCAGCTGCGCCGCCGCGACGTCCGCTCCAGCCGCCGCGGCCGCCTCGATTCTGACCGCCGCTTCGCCGATGCGGCCCACGCGCATCTGCACCTCGCCCAGCCGCGCCCCCGCCTCAATCATCGTCAGCGTCCGCGCGCCTTCGGGTTGATCCACCCCCACGGCCGTCGGCAGCGTGTAGGAGAGCGACCGGAACATCGGGCGGCGAACGTACTGCCTGAGTTGCGCGTCAACATCCACGGTCGCCATGCCGAACGCGTCGGGAAACGCCCGCACCGGATCCTGTCCATCGGCCAGCGCCGTCAGGTACCGGTTGACCGCCGTCCCGCCGTCCGGCTGCTCCACCAGGAGGTAGTGCGTGAGCGCCCACGCTTCGGCGTAGAACACGGACCGCCGATCGCTCTCGTTGTAGAGGGCAGACGACTGATCGACGGCCAGCAGCTCAGCGACCGGAATGAACCGCTGCTGCAGCGTCGTGACGTGACGCTCGACCGGCCGGCCGATCTCCGCCTGACGGCCGTCGCCGGCGAGATGGAACGTGCTGTAGTACTCGGCGAGCCCTTCGTTGAGCCACGCCGGCGTCCCGCGCGTGGCGCTGCGCAGGAGCAGGTGCGTGTACTCGTGGAGGATGATCCGAGACGACTCACGGTAGCCGTCCAGGCTCACCGCGATGAAGTTGCCCTCCGATCCGGTTCCGCAGTGGCAGTAGCCACCGAGCGCCGCAGGACGGCCCTGGTAGAGCGGCACGAACGGCTCGAGCGCCTTCGCGGTGTCGAAGGTGTAGACCAGTGTCGGCATCCCCGACGGCAGCCGCGCGCCGCGCACGAGATCGCCGATCGCGACGCGGAACTGCCCGATCTCCACGGCGATCGACCGCAGCGTCTTCGCCGATTGCTGACCGACGACGGTGACGTGGCGGCCGCGGATGAGGCGCCAGGGGCGATCGGCCGCGCGGCTCGGCATCGCAAGCAACGCCGCGAGAGCGGCTCCCAGACACGCGCGCTTCATCTTGCGCTATCGGCGTCGAGCGTGGTGTCGGCTGGCCTCGCGGGAATCGCTCCGGGCATGGGGTGTTATTTCGCCGCGAGGACTTGCGCCTCCCGTTTGAACCGGTCGAGGCGTGAACCGGCAGACAGCGTCATGTGCAGTTTCGGGACCGGAGGTGTGATTCTACGCGTCAGCGCTTGCTCCCCACCAGAAATAATCGGTCCTGTCGCTTGAGCGCCCACCGCGCGTTGCCGTCGGCGCCCACGATCATGTCTTCTTCCTGGGCGATCCGGACGGGCTGGCCACCCCATTCCGGCACCGGCGTCGTCGCCTGCAGTTCGATCGAGAACCACATGGAAGGGATGACCTTGGCCTCGCCGCGGTCAGGAACGCCGTCCTGGTAGTCCCACAACCCGATGAGCGGCCCAGCTCCGTGGCCGTTCATGCCGATCGGATGCGAGTACATCGTGCCGTCGATGCCTCGCGCTTTCATCCGCTGGCGCACCGCGGCCAGAATCTCGTTGCCGGTGCGGCCGGGCCGCGTTTCTTCCATCGCGATGTCCTGCATGGCGTTGGCATTGGCCAGCGCCTTCTTGAGTCCGGCCGGCGCATCAGTCTCGCCCGGGAGCAGGACATAGGCGTCGTGCTGCGTGTCAGTGTTCAGGCGCGCCACGGTGATCCCCACGTCGCAGTGCAGCACGTCGCCAGGCTGGATCACGGGGTCCTCGCCAAGCTGCTCGCTCTTTACGCTCTTTCGCTGGACGTCGACACTTGGTTGGAACCAGGTGCCCAGCCCTTGATCGTTCGTGCGCTGACGCCACCACCACACGAGGTCGCTGGTGCGCGTTGTGCCCGGCACAATCACGTTCTCCGAGAACATCGTCTGCGTCATCTGCCAGACGAGCGCGGTCATCTTCTCGAAGAACGCTTCTTCCTCCGGCAGTCGCGACGCGATGAGCTCGAGCGGCAACCCTTCCGCTTCGCGAAACCTGGACGTCCACGTGGCGCCCAGCGCCTCGCTCATCCCCTGCAGCTCCCCGCTCGAAAGCCCGTCGGTGAACGCAAACGTTTTCGAACGATCGATACCAATGACCTTCGGCGTCCGCTCCTCAATCACCTGCGTGAGCGCCTGCCACTGTTCGTCGCCCCAGAGCTCGGCCTGGCGCCCACCCACCGCGGCCACGACGGGCTTGGCGGAGGTCCGCGCATCGAACACTCCGCCCTGCGACGTCCCGCCGAGAGCGATGCGTTCGACGCAGCCCGGCGCCACGGGCGCGCCGGCGGCGGCACACTTGTCGAAGAACACGTAGATCGTGCGGCGGCGGGCGGCGAACGTCTGGGGCGCGGTGATCGACGAGAACACGGGATCCTCGTTGTATTCGCGCATCGGCACCACCCAGAGGTCGATGCCATGTTTGCGCATGAGTGGCGGCAGGAACGTGTCGAGCCGCTGCTTGAGCCAGGCCTGCTGCATCGCCGCCTGCTCACGCAGCGTGCCGAATGGGCGCTCGGCCGCGGGCATCGCCCCAGGCGCCACACGGCCTTGCGGGGCCGCAGCGGCGGGACGTGGCGTATCCTGAGCCACGGCGATGATCGGGAGCAGAGGAATCAGCGCGGCAAGCGCGGCGCGACGAACGAAGGGAAATGACATTGGAGATACTCTGCCACGATTGAGCGGGCTCTGGCCACACGCGTCAGTGGTCAGCGCCCACCGCCGTCCGAAGGAGGAGCTCCAATCAGATCAACCACGGTCTACTTGCCGTGCGGCGGCCTCCAGTTCAACACCACGGTCAGCGGCTCCTGGTCCGTGTCCGCGACGCGCGTGGCGACGAGAAACCGCCCGTCGTGCGCCACCGCGTAGACGGTCGGCGACAGGGGCCCGTTGTTCATGGCGGGACGCGCATCGAACAGCGTCACGGGCTTTCCCACGTTCAGTGCGCGTCCGTCCGCCGAGACGTCAGCGCGCGTCATCTTGCCGTCGGGCGAGAGGTAGAAGAGTGCCCGGCCGTCGGCACGCCAGCGCGGGTGAGTTCCGCCCGCAATTGACACGGGCACTTTCCCCTCCCCGGTGGGCGGATAGCGCTGGACGTAGACCCCGAACCGGCCTGTCTCGTTCGACTGGTATGCCAGCCAACCGCCGTCCGGCGACAGTTGCCCCTGCATCTCGTCGAATCGCTCGCCCAGGAGTTTCCGTGGCGTGCGCTCTCCCTGCAGCGGGAGGGCCCAGATATCCCACCCCGTAGCCAGTTCCTGCTGGGCAAACAGCAGCACCGGCCCGCGACAGTCGGTCGCGTTGATCGGGCGATTGATCGCGAGAAGCTTCTCCTCGGCACCGCCACCGGCCGGGCGCCACCACAACTCCGTGGCATCACCGGAGCGCTTGCCGTACACGACATGGCCTTCCCCGGTCCAGCAGGGGCTGGTGTGGTGGACCGCGGCATCCAGCGTCAATCGCGAGGCCGTCCGGCGCTCGGTGTCAACTATCCATATGTCGCCGCCCCCTCCCACATGCCGGTGCACCGCGGCGCGGCGGCCATCGGGAGCAAGGTCGACGCCCGAGTGGTCGGCCGGCTCGTCTGCGGCTCCAAGCTGCCGGTTCGCGGCATCGAACCAGGTCAGCTGCGCCGAGGTCAATCCGCGCCCGCCAAGCCGATACGCGATCACTCCCGCTGCCGACACGGAGAAACCTGAACTGCCCCCGCCCCCTGGACTCGTCGCCCCCACCGATTCGGCGACAGGAATTGCATCGCCTGTCACGGTCATCGCATCGGGATCGAAGGGCCGCGCAACGAGCGGCCCCGCCGTGCCCCCTTCCTGAACATAGAAGAGAAAACCGCGAGAAAACTCGACTTTGGATCGTGTTTCGAAGAGTGCCTTGCGTTCGGTCGAGTCCAGGGTCGCCACCCAAACCTTGAAGGGCGTCCCGTTCACGAACAGAAAGTGACGGCCGTCGGGCAGGAACGTCGGATGCCAGTGCACGACCTCCTTAGACGAGGCATCCAGAGTCGTGACGGGCTCGGGCGTTCCACCCGCCGCACGCACCCGACGGATCGGGCCAGAGCCGCCGAACAGGATGGTCCCGTCCGCCCTCCACGTGCCTCCGCCAGCCGCTGCGTCGCAGACGACCCGCACGGGCCCGCCCTCACTGCCGATGACCTTGAGCTTGTCCTGGGAAAAGAATCCGATCGACCGGCTGTCAGGTGACCAGAACGGCAAGGCAGCGTCCTCCGAGCCTGCCAGGACTCTGGCGTCGAGGCGGTCGACGGCTCGCACTGCCAGGCGCTCGATACCGTCTTCTCCCAACACAACGACGGCCACCTGTCGGCCGTCTGGCGCCACGGCAGGGTACGGTGCAAAGAGCGCATCCTGAAAGCGTTGTGTCGCCGGAGCGGCCACCGAAAAACGGACTTCACCTTCCGGCGCCGGCGTCGTTCGAGAGCCGAGCCACACAAGAGCCCCGGTCCCAACCGCCGCGCCCATCACCAGAAGTGCCGCTCGCCCGAGCCACGTCGAGCCGCGCCACCCGCCCTTCGCCGCGGACGCCACTTCAGTCATCGACGATCGCGAATCGCCCACGGCCTCGATCGCGAACGCGAGATCGCGAGCAGACTGAAACCGCTGCGCGCGATCCTTCTCGAGGCATCGGCGGACAATGCGTTCGAGCGCCAGGGAGACCGGCTGCGGTAGCGCGGCGAGGTCCGGCGGCTCGCTCGAGAGAATCGCGTGCATCGCCTCGATAGCCGACGCGCCGCTGAACGCGCGCGAGCCGGAGAGCAGTTCGTACAGCACGCACCCCAGCGCAAAGATGTCGGCGCGCTCGTCGGCCTCGTCGCCACGAACCTGCTCCGGCGCCATGTAGCCTGCGGTGCCCAGCACCACGCCCGGCCCGCTCCGCACTGCCCCACCCATCGTCGTCGCCATCGCCCCACTTGGCGTCGGCTTGAGCTTCGCGAGGCCGAAGTCGAACACCTTGGCCGTGCCGTCGCGCGTGATGAAGACGTTCTCCGGCTTGAGATCCCTGTGGACGATGCCCTTGTCGTGCGCGGCGGCAAGGGCCCGGGCAATTTGCACGCCCCACTCCACGGCCGTGCGCGAGGGCACGCGCCCGTAGGTCAGCCGCTCGCGCAGCGTCTCCCCTTCCAGCAGCTCCGAGACGATGTAGGGCCCGTGCTCGGACTGGCCGATGTCGAAGACGGCGACGATGTGGGGATGATTGAGCGCGGCCGCGGCGCGGGCTTCCTGCTCGAAGCGCGCGAGCCGGCCGCTGTCGGCCGCGACGTCCGCCGCGATCACCTTCAGCGCGACGTCACGTCCAAGCCGGGTATCCCGGGCGCGATACACCTCGCCCATGCCGCCCGCGCCGAGTGGAGCGACGACCTCGTACGGTCCCAACCTGCTGTTGGCGGGCAGCGCCATACTCGGCTGGAGTATAGCCGAGCCGACGATCGGCGACGTGCACGGGAATCTGGCACTTCGGGAATCTGGTAATTGGGTAATCGGGGAATTGGGTAATTGATTGCTGATCGCCGCGGTCTGCACGTGGCATGAACATCACGCCGCGGCAGCCAGCGCCACACCGTCTGGCTCCGGCGGACGCGTGGGCCCTCGTCAAGGCGAACTTCGTCGAGCCTGCGCAGTCGGCCTGAGCCGCGCGTATAATCCGGCGTGATTACCGTCCCGCGGCGGCGTGCTCGCTGCGGCACCACTCGAGCGTGAGGCGCAGACCTTCCTCGAGCGGAACGCTGGGCGTGTACCCGAGCAGCCTGTTGGCCTTCGTGATGTCCGCCTGCGAGTGTTTCACGTCGCCCTGCCGCTCTTCCTTGCAGATCGCCTGCAGGTCCGTGCCGACGATGCGGTTCATCACGGCAAGCAGCTCGTTGAGCGAGATGCGCGTGCCGCACGCGACGTTGATCACTTCCCCGGCGGCGTCCTTCGCCTCGCACGCACGCAGCACGCCGTCGACGACGTTGGCGACGTAGGTGAAGTCGCGCGTCTGCTCGCCGTCGCCGTAGATAACCGGCTGGCGTCCGTCGAGCAGCGCGGTCGAGAAGAGCGAGATGACGCCGGAGTACGGCGACCCCGGATCCTGTCGCGGCCCGAACACGTTGAAGTAGCGGATCGTCACCGTTTCGAAGCCGTAGAGCCTCGTGAACATCTGGCAGTACTGCTCCGCCACCAGCTTCTGGAGCGCGTAGGGCGAGAGCGGGTTCGGCAGCATGTCCTCGCGCTTCGGGAGCTCGGGCGTGTTGCCGTACTCCGACGAGGAGCCCGCGAACACCAGGCGCGTGACCCCCGCGTCGCGCGCGGCGGCGAGCACGTTGAGCGACGCGTCGACGTTCGCGCGGTTCGACGTGACGGGGTCCTTCACCGATCGCGGCACGGACGGTATCGCCGCCTGGTGCAGCACGAAGTCCATGCCCGCGACGGCGCGTGTCGCGAACGGAAGGTCCGCGAGATCGCCCTCGAGGAATTCGACGCCCGGAATGTGGTCGAGATTACGGCGCTTGCCGGTGACGAGGCTGTCCGCCACGCGGACGCGGTGTCCGCGACGCACCAACTCTTCCGTGAGGTGCGATCCGATGAAGCCGGCGCCGCCGGTGACGAGATAGGAGGACATAGGTCAGATGCAGGCAGGCCTGAAGGCCTGCGCTACTGCGGGAATCCTGTCTTCGGGAGCCCCGGGGTCAGCTTGAGCGCGTTCTGATAGTAGAGCTTCTTCAGCACCGGATCGGGCAAGCCGATGCCGTACAGCTTCCAGAACGCGTGGTAATCACGGTAATAGTCGAAGTACTCGTCGTTGGTTTCCAACACCCGCCAGTAGTACGGGTACTCGTCGGGCTGGTAGCTGTCCTTCCCGAAGAGGATGCGGTCCTGATACCTGATGAAGAAGTCGTGGGCGGCCCGGGGCTGGCGTCCGAAGTCGTACAGCACCGCCGCCACGTCGTAGTACAGGTTCGGGTTCTGGTCGAGCAGCTTCCCCGCCCGCGCCAGGTCGTTCGCGTGCCACCCGAAATGCGCCAGGATGAACCTGGTGTTCGGATGCTTCTTGATCATGTTGTTGCGCTCGGTCATGAGTTGCTCGAAACGCACCCCGTCCTGATGACGACGATCGGGGTACAGCGAGAGCTCCAGCCATCGCTCGTTGGTGTAGTCCAACGGCTCGAAGAACGCCGGCGGCTCGGCGATATGGATGAGCACCGGCACGTTCAGCCGCGCGCAGGTCTCCCAAATCGGATCCAGCTCCGGGTCGTCCACCGGGAGCCGACCGCCGCTCGTCTTCCGCACGAACATGCCGAGGTCCTTGAAGATCTTCAGCCCCATGGCGCCCGCCTTGATGTCGTCCTCGAGCTGCCTGGCCGCTGTCGCGCCGAAGCCCGGGCCGACCGCGCCACCGAAATTCACGTTGGCGAACAGGACCATCCGGTCCTTGTATTTGCTCGCCCGCAGCGCGTCCGCGCCCCGCTTCAAACGGTCCCCGAACGACCCGCTCAGGTTGACGAGCACCTGGAGGTTGTTCTCCGTCATGCCCTTCATGACCCGGTCGAACTCATCCGGCGAGATCGGCGTCCGCTGATGGCTGTGGATGTCGATGACCGGGAACTTCGCGCGCGGCACGGGATGCCGCGGCGCGACCAGCTGCGACTGCGGCTTGTACTCGGTGATCGTCGGCGGCTTGAATTCCGGCTGCCGCCCTTCCGCGGGACGGGGACGGACCTGCCCCGGCGGCTGTTGCGCGATGACGAGGGGAGCGGCGAGGCCGACGGTGACCAGCGCGAAGGCAAGTCGCTTCATAAGAAAAAAAGATCGCAGTGAGCGCGTAAGCCGAATTCTGTCCCCACCTTCGCCCGCCATCACGCCTTTCGGCGCGACCGCGGGCTTCGGCGAGTGACGATCATTCCTCTAGCCTCGCCATTGCTGGCGAGATCGAGCAACCTACCCGGAGGCTTCGGACGGGCCGTCCTCGAGCGCCTCCCTATTTGGTCTTGCTCCGTGCGGGGTTTTGCCTGCCACCCGTGTTACCACGGGCGCGGTGCGCTCTTACCGCACCTTTTCACCCTTACCTGCGTCGCGCCGGTTGACCGGCCAAGTACCCACGCAACCCCGGGCACTTGGATGGAGTGGCGCGGCACGCCTTGACGCGCCGCGCCACTCCGCGGGTCAACCGGCACGACGCCGGCGGTATATTTTCTGTGCCACTGTCCTTCAGGTCACCCTGACCGGGCGTTACCCGGCGCACTGCCCTGCGGAGTTCGGACTTTCCTCCCGCCTTCGCCTTCGGCTTCAGCGGGGCAAGCCCTTGAGAGGCCTGCCACGCCGTCGCGCGTCAGCGCGTGGGCGGGCGATCATCTGGCTCACTGCGAAGATCTGATCTTACCAGACCTGCCCAGCCCACCAGACCTGTCTGGCCCCGCCCGCCGCTATCCGTCGGTTTCCTGAGCGATCTGGTACTGCTCGAGCTTCTTGTACAGGTTGCTGCGCGGCGTGGCGATCACTTCAGCCGTTTTCGAGATGTTCCAGCCGTTCTCGCGCAGCTTGCCGACCAGGAACGCGCGCTCGGCGTTCTCCTTGAACTCCCGCAGCGTGCCCGCCTTCGCCGACTCGCTGTCGCCCGTCAGCTTCGGCGCGCCAAGCCCGGGGTAAGCGCTGCCCGAGGACGGCGACCGTACGCTTTCCGGCAAATCCGCCAGGTCGATGACCTCGCCGCTCGTCATGATGTTCAGGCGCTCGACCGTGTTGCGCAGCTCGCGGACGTTGCCCTTCCACCGGCAGCGTCCCAGGGCGTCGAGCGCCGCCTGCGTCATCCGTTTGGGCCGGACGTTGTTCTCGCGGCTGAAGTAGTCCATGTAGTGCCGCACGAGCACCGCGATGTCCTCCGGGCGCTCCCGGAGCGGCGGCACGTGGATCGGGATCACCGCGAGGCGGAAGTACAGGTCCTCGCGGAAGGTCCCTTTCTCGATCTCCTCCTCGAGGTTCTTGTTGGTCGCCGCGATCACGCGGACGTCCACCTTGTTCGTGCGCGCCGAGCCGAGGCGCTCGACTTCGCCTTCCTGCAGGACGCGCAGGACCTTGGCCTGCGTCTTCGCGCTCATGTCGCCGACTTCGTCGAGGAAGATGGTGCCGCGATCGGCCTGTTCGAACTTGCCGACAGCCTTCTCGGTCGCGCCGGTGAAGGATCCCTTTTCGTGCCCGAACAGCTCCGACTCGATCAGCTCTTCGGGAATCGCCGCGCAGTTCACCTGCACGAACCGCTCGCGGGCGCGGAGGCTGTTGCGGTGGATCGTGCGCGCCACGAGCTCCTTGCCGACGCCGCTCTCGCCGGTGATGAGGACGGTGGCGTTGGTGGGCGCCGCCCGGGCGACCGCCGCCATCACCTGCCTGAGCGCGAGGCTCTCGCCCACCATCTGGTGCCGGACTTCGACCGCCTTCTTGAGCGTCCGGTTCTCGTCGCGCAGCTGCCGCCCTTCGAGCGCATTGCGCAGGCTCACGAGCACCCGCTCGCTCGCGAACGGCTTCTCGATGAAGTCGAACGCGCCTTTCTTCGTCGCCTCGACCGCCGTGCTGATCGTCCCGTGCCCCGACACGACGACGACCGGCAGCGACTCGTTCAGGTGGCGCAGACGCTCGAGCACCTCGATGCCGTCCATGCCGGGCATCTTCACGTCGAGCAGCACGAGGTCGGGCGCTTCGCGCTCGGCGAGCGCGAGCCCTTCCTGGCCGGTCGCCGCGCCCATGAACTCGTACCCCTCGTATTCGAGCGTCATCCTCAACGAATCGCGGATCGCCGCCTCATCGTCGATGACCAGAACGCGTGATTTTGGCATTTAGCGATCTTCGACGCGGATCGTCGTGAGGTGGCGCTGATCGACGTCCGGCGCGTAGACATACAGCGTGAGAATGTCGCCGGCGCGCGCCGCGCGCGCGAGGCGGCGGTAATCGGCGGTCGACTCGACGCGCTGCCGGTTGATTTCGAGCAGGATCGTCCCGCGCTCGATGCCTCCGTCGAAGGCCGAGCTCAGCGGCTCGACGCGCGTGATGAGGACGCCCTTGACCGGTCTGGGGAGCTCGAGGCGGTCGGACGTCTGGCGGTCCAGATCGCGGACGGTGAGCCCCAGCAGCACGTCCTGGTCGTTCCTGCCGCCAGTGGGCGCCTGGGGCGCCGGCGGCTCGCTCCTGGCGTCCTGCCCGTCGCGCCCCGGACGCTCGGCCAGCTTGACGGTGAAGGTCTGCTCGCGGCCGTCGCGCACCAGCCGCAGCCGCGCGGGCGACCCCGGCGCGCGGGCCGAGATTTCCCGAATCAGCTGATCGTCATTCTCGATCGTCCGGTCGTCGAGCGACGTGATGACGTCGTACGGCCGCAGGCCGGCGCGGTCCGCCGGGGAGCCCGCGGTGATGTCCTGGACGAGCGCGCCGTGCGTCACCGTGAGCTTCAGCGATCGTTCGAGGTCGCCGTCGACGTCGCGCAGGCCGACGCCCATGTATCCGCGGCTGACGCGTCCGCGCGCCCGCAGCTGCGGCAGCACGGCGCTCGCGCCGTTGATCGGCACCGCGAAGCCGATGCTGCTCGCGCGGGAGCTGATCGCCGCGTTGATCCCGATCACTTCACCCCGCGCGTTGATCAGCGGTCCGCCGCTGTTGCCGAAATTGATCGCGGCGTCGGTCTGGATGTAGTTGTCCAGGCTCTTGTCGAAGAGCTTCCGCCCCAGGAAGCTGACCACGCCGACCGTGACGGTGTGCTCGTACCCGAGCGGATTCCCGATGGCGCAGACCCACTCGCCCATGCGCAGCGTCGAGGAATCGCCGAGCGGCGCCACGGGCAGGCCGGCCTGCCCGTCGATCTTGATGAGCGCGATGTCGGTGTCCGGGTCGGCGCCGATGACGCGCGCGCGCACGGTCCTCCCGTCCGAGAGCTTCACCGTGATGCGCTCGGCGCGATCGATCACGTGGTGGTTCGTCAGGATGCTGCCGTCCGCGTCGATGATGAACCCGCTGCCGGCGCCGCGGCGCGGCGTGTCGCGATCGTCGCGCGGCGTGCCGAAGTCGGAAGGGCCGTCGAAGGGGTCCGGCGCGTCAGGCCCGCGGCCGCGCCGCCGCCCCCTGTCGCGCGCCCGCGTGGTCGCATCGATGTTGACGACGGCGGGATTCAGGCGCTCGACGACGTCGGCGAAATTGACCAGCGACGTCATGGCCGGACCGCCGGGGGCGCGGGGGATCAGCCGGACCGCGCCGGTTGTCGACCCCGCCCCCGCCGAGACCTCCGACCGCGCGACGCCGCCAGCGACGATCGCGCCGACGAGAAAGGCCACCACGGCGGTGAGCGCGACGGTGACGAGCGTGAAACGTTTCGACATAGGTCCGGCAGGCCTGAAGGCCGACGCTACAACAACCGCCTTTTCATTATAAGGTCTCGAAACGCCTCTTCATCGAGGACCTCCACGCCGAGCTTTCGGGCCTTCTCGAGCTTGCTCCCCGCGTCCGCGCCGGCGACCACGTAGCTGGTTTTCCTGCTGACCGCGCTCGCGACCTTCGCGCCCAGGCGCTCGAGCGCCTCGGTCGCCTCCTCGCGCGACAGGGACGGGAGCGTGCCGGTGAGCACGAAGGTCTTGCCGGACAGGGGACCGGGCTGGTCGCTCGGCTCCGGCAAATCGGTCGTCATCCTGACGCCGGCCCGCGCCAGGCGCGCGACGAGCTCGCGGTTGCGCGGCTCGTCCGCAAACGCCCGCACGGACGCCGCGACCACGGGTCCGATCTCCGCGACCGATTGCAGCGCGTCCACCCCCGCCTCCATCACCCGTTCCAGCGTCCGGAAGTGGCGGGCGAGCGTCGCCGCGGCCTTTTCGCCGACGTGGCGGATGCCGAGCGCGTAGATCAACCGCGAGAGGTCGTTCGATTTGCTGCGCTCGATCTGGTCCACGACGTTCCTGCCGACCTTGCCGAGCTTGCGCGGCCCCGCGCGCTCCGATCGCGGCTCCTTCGGGGCCACGACCAGCGTCTCGAGCTGCGGGGCCTCGAGGCGGTACAGGTCGGCGAAGTCGCGCACGAGGCCCTGTTCGATCAGCTGATCGACGAGCGACGCGCCGAGGCCTTCGATGTTCATGGCGGTGCGCGATGCGAAGTGCTCCAGGCTGCGCCTGAGGCGCGCGGGGCACGACGGGTTCTCGCATCGCCAGACCACGGCTTCCTCATCGCGCTGGAGCAGGCTCGCGCACACCGGACAATGCGTCGGCATCTGCCACGGATCGCTGCGCGGCGTGCCGCCGGGATGCGGCAGGATCGCCTTCACGACCTTGGGAATGACGTCGCCGCCCTTCTCGATCAGCACACGATCGCCGGGTCGCAGGTCCTTGCGCGCGACATCCTCGGCGTTGTGCAGCGTGGCCATCGAGATGGTCGACCCGGCGAGCTTCACCGGCTCGAGCACCGCGTACGGCGTCACGGCGCCGGTGCGGCCGACGTTCACGTCAATCGCCTTCAGCGTGGTCGTGGCCTGCTCGGCCGGAAACTTGAACGCGGTCGCCCAGCGCGGGAACTTCGCCGTGGCGCCCAGGCGCGCGCGCAGGGCGAGGTCGTCGATTTTGATCACGACGCCGTCGGTGTCGAAGTCGAGGCTGCGGCGCTTCTCGTCCCACTCGTGACAGAACGCCACGACCGCGCCGATGTCCTCGCAGCGCCGCCAGTGCGATTCAACCGGCAGGCCCCACGCGGCCAGCGCGCGCAGCGTTTCGGCGTGGCTGCCGGGGCGTACGTGGCCGGGGCGTACGTGGCCGGGGCGTACGTGGCCGGGGCGTACGTGGCCGGGGCGTACGTGGTGTCCGCCTTCAGGCGGACCGTCGTCGCTGACGAGCTGATACGTGAACGCCGACAACCCGCGCTTCGCGACAAGCGCCGGATCCAGGTTCCGCATCGTTCCGGCGGCGGCGTTGCGGGGGTTGGCGAAGAGCGGCTCGCCGGCGTCCTCGCGCTCGCGGTTCATCCGCTCGAAGGACGCGCGCGGCAGATAGACCTCGCCGCGGATCTCGACGGGCCCGGGCAATCCGCCGCGCAGGGCGAGCGGAATCGCGCGGATGGTGCGGACGTTGGCGGTCACGTCCTCGCCGCGCGAGCCGTCGCCGCGCGTCGCGCCGCGCAGCAGCCGGCTGTCCTCGTAGGTGAGCGCGATGCTCAAGCCGTCGATCTTCAGCTCCGCGACGTACGCGACCGGTTCGTCGCCCAGCCCGGCGCCCCTGCGGACACGTTCGTCGAACGCCCGCAGCTCGTCCTCGCTGTAGGCGTTGTCGAGGCTGAGCATCGGCACGAGGTGCTCGACCGTCTCGAAGCCTTCGACCGGCCGGCCCGCCACGCGCTGCGTCGGCGAGTCGCTGGTGACGAGCTCGGGAAAACCGGCCTCCAGCTTCTCGAGCTCGTGCAGCAGCCGATCGAACTCCTCGTCGGAGATCTCCGGGTCGTTGTGGAGGTAGTAGCGCTCCTCGTGATGCCGAATGGCCTCACGCAGCTCGCGGAGACGGTCTTCCGGTCGCATCAGAAACCTGCCGGGACCACGAAGGCACGAAGAGCACGAAGCACCACGAAGAAGAAAGCCGGCTGTTGCATTTCGCTCACCCTGACACCGGGCAGTCGGGCGGGCCGTCAAGGGGCCTGCCGAGCATCTCGCCAGCCACCTTCGCGAACGTGCGGTACGCCGGCTGCCCGAACAACACGAGGCGGACCAGACGAAGCGCGGTGGGCATCGCCGCGTGCGCGCGGATGGCCTCGACCATCACGCGAGCGCACGCCTCGATCGGAAACCCTCCGACACCGGTGCCGAACGCCGGGAACGCGATCGACGCCAGGTGGTGCGCGTCGGCAATCCGCAGAGCGTTGCGTGTGGCGCGTTCAATCAACGCCGCCGAGGTGCGCAGGTCCTGTCCCATCACCGCGGCATGAATGACGTGCCGTGCGGACAGCCGCCCTCCGGAGGTGATGACGCATTCACCCGGCTCCACGGGACCCTGGGCCATGGCCTCGGCCTCGATGGCCTGTCCGCCGCGCGCCTTCAGCGCGCCGGCGACGCCGGATCCCATCCAGAACGCGTTATTGGCGGCGTTGACCACGGCGTCGCTCGTCTCGGCGGCAATGTCGCCGTCGGCGATTTCGAGGGTGAGCGCGGGAAGGCTGAACGCGATCAACGGTCCCGTGAGAGGACGTAGTCGGGCAGCGCGAGCAGCGCGTCGCGCTCCGAGCTGGGCGGGAACGCGTAGATCGGCTTCTTGGCCCGCTCGGCGAAGTCGACCGCGCGCCGATACGCGTAGTCGATCGACGCGTGGTCCTTGAGAATCCGCAGGAGGTCGTGCCACTGCTCGGGCGTGGCGCTGCGCGCCGTGATGATGTCGCGGATGATCTGCGGTCCCGGGCCGCCGGCCGCGTGATGCTGCAGGTGAATCAGCGGCAGCGTGACCTTGCCTTCGCGCAGGTCGCTCGCAATCGGCTTCCCCACCGCCTCGGCGTCGCCGGTGAAGTCGAGCAGATCATCGACGAGCTGGAATGCCATGCCGAGGTTGAACCCGTACTCGCGCAGCGCCTGCTCGTGGTCGCCCGACACCCTGGCGAGCATGCCGCCGATCTGCGCACAGCCGCCGAAGAGGTACGCCGTCTTGCGGCGCATGATGTCGAAGTGCTCGTCCTCGGTGATGGCCACGTCCCCATTCTTCGTGAGCTGATACAGCTCGCCTTCGATCATCCGCAGCGTGACGTCGCACAGCAGCCGGATGATCTCCAGCTCGTCGTGCGTGAGCGCCATGGCCATCGACTTGATGTACAGGTAGTCGCCGAGCAGCACCGTGATGTCGTTGCCCCAGCGCGAGTGCACGGCCAGACGCCCCCGTCTCAGGTCCGAGTCGTCGATGATGTCGTCGTGGACGAGCGTCGCGGTGTGGATGAACTCGACCACCGCCGCGTAGAGGATCGCGCGATCGCCCTCGTAGCCGCTCAGCCGCGACGCCATCAGGAGCACCGCCGGACGGATACGCTTGCCGCCGCTCGTCTGGATGTACTGGGCGATCTTCGGAATCAACTCCACCTGCGACTGCACGTGGCGGGCGAACTCGCGATCGACCTCCTCGAGATCGGCGCGGATAGGCTCGAAGATCTGCGACAGGGCGAGCGACGTTTTTTCCACAGGGTATCGCCTCAAACTTTATCACGGCCTGAACAGCGCATGGAAGGTAGCCGTGGTGCGCCGGGCCAGGTCGCCGGAGGGCATCTGATGCATCTCGGCCAGGGTGTCCAGGACGCGGACGAGGTAGGCCGGCTCGTTCCGCTTGCCGCGGTAGGGCACCGGGGCCAGGAAGGGGCTGTCGGTCTCGACCAGCAGGCGGTCGAGCGGCACGCGCCGGGCGGTCTCGCGAAGTGCCGCGGCTTTCGGAAATGTCACGATGCCGGCCAGCGAGATGTGAAGCCCGAGCGCCAGCCCCGCGTCCGCAAGTGCCGGGCTGCCGGTGAAACAGTGCAGCACGCCTCGCACGCCGCCCGCTTCGCGCAGAATCGCGATCGTGTCCTCGTCGGCCTCGCGCGTGTGGATCACCACGGGCCGCTCCAGCTCGCGCGCCAGCCGCACCTGCGCGCGGAACACCGCCTGCTGCACGTCGCGCGGCGAGAAATCGTAGTGGTAGTCCAGTCCGATCTCGCCCACGGCCCGCGCCGACGGTGTCGCGGCGAACTGCTCCCGGACAGCGGTGGCGGCGCGCCGAGGATCGTCGGCGAACTGGTGCGCCTGGTGCGGGTGCACGCCGACCGAGAGCCGGACGTCCGGCCAGAGCTCGACGACGCGCTCGGCCTGCGCGGCTTCCCTCGGGTTGCCGGCTGCGAGGACGACCAGCGCGCGCTCGAGCCCCGCGCCCTTCGCGCGCGAGACGACCTCGGCGAGATCTGCGCTGAAGGTCTCGTCCGCGAGGTGGCAGTGGCTATCGATCACGGGGCAGGGGGGCAAGGGGTTCAGGGTTCAGGGTTCAGGGTTGTTCGTTCGAACGTGTGGAACGCCTCCTCGAGCTCGGTCCGCAGCCGTGTCTTCGTCGCGGCGTCGGCGAAACTGAACTCGAGCGAGTTGCGCGCCATCTGCTTGAGCGTGCGATAGTCGAGCCCGTGTTCTTCGACGGCCTTGCGGAGCTCCAGCGTGAGGCTCGACCGCGCCACGCCCGCATCGTCGGTGACCAGCGCGACCGGGACGCCGTAGTTGAGGTACGTGCGGAGCGGGTGCCGCGTGCCCTTCACCCCGAGAATCAGATCGTTGCTGCTGAGCGCGATCTCGACCAGCACGCGCCTGGCCGCCATCTCGCGCAGCAGCGGCAGCGCACCGTCCTCGTGCATCACGTCCACGCCGTGTCCGATGCGCAGCGCGTGTCCGATCTTCACGGAGTCGCGAATGTGGAACCGGAGCGCCTCCGGCGGCACCAGACCCTCGGTCAGCTCGCCCGCATGAAGCGCGATCTTCACGGCCGGATACCGGCCATGCAGGAAATCGAGCATGGACATCTGCAACGAGAAATCGCGGATGGCGGTCGGGGCGTCCTCCGGCTGCACCAGGTTGAGCCCGACGACGCGGGGGTCCTCGGTGGCGATTTCGAATCCGGCCAGCATCTGCGCGAAGGCCTGCTCGGGCGCCGTCGCTCTGGCGACCTGCGAAATGTAGCGGACTGTCACGCGGCAGCCCGCGTCGGCCTGGCTCGTCCCGCAGTGAAGCAGCGCGCGTTGGCGCGCCTCAGCCTCGTCGAACCGCTGCTTCGCTTCGGCGGCGACCGCGGCTCGGAAGCCGGCCGCGAGCAGGCGGTCGCGCAGGCTCGCGAGATTCGGGTCCCAGCCGGTCCGGCGCGCGAGCTCGGCCGTCGCCATGCCCGCCGGCGTGAGCATCAGCTCGAGGTAGCTGACGTGTTCCGCCGCCGCCCGCGCCGCGACTTCCGCGAGCATCTCCCCCGTCTTGCTCGACGCGGGCCCGAATTTCCCAAACGTCGCGAAGAAGTGGTCGTGGCCGCTGAGCGACCGGTTCCAGTGGCGCATCGACAAGGCGTCGATGGCCTGGTTGAAGAGCACGGCATTCTGCAGCACCGCGGAGGCTGCCGGCCGGCCGGCGCCCGCATCGCACGTGCCCGTCACCAGCGTCATCGTCGCCGTCGCGAGGCACAGGTGGTCCTCCGCCGACCAGCGCAGGTAGCTCTCGGCGTAGATCGCGCCCGACAGGTGATTGTGGAGATCTCCGCCCTTCGGCATCTCGCGGAGGAACACGAGCAGGCGCAACGGATCGTGGCGCATCGACGCGAAGTACTTCGCGGTCGCGGCTTCGTCGGACGCGACGGGTGCCGGCGCTGCCGCCGCGCACACGAGGACGAGCAGCGCCACAGCCACGGCGGGCGCGGCTCGCCTGAAGGCTCGGCCGCAGCCTCGCCCTACACGGGCGGCGCGAGCCGCACGCGCAGCGCGAGCCTTCAGCCGGGCGAACACGTCAGCGCACCCTCGTCCCTGGCGGCGGTGGGTCTTCGAACGAGACGAGCGTCGGCTTGCCGCCGTCAGGGCTCGCGGCGAGGACCATCCCGTTCGACTCGATCCCCATCAGCTTCGCGGGCTTCAGGTTGAACACGATAACCACCGTGCGGCCGACAAGCGCCTCGGGTTCGTACGCCTCGGCGATGCCGGCGACGAGCGTCCGGTGCTCGGTGCCGACGTCCACTGAGAGCTTCAGCAGCTTGTTCGACTTCGGCACGCGCTCGGCGGTCAGTACTTTGGCCGTGCGCAGTTCGACTTTCATGAAGTCTTCGATCGAGATCCGATCCGCAACAGATGCGGGTGCGGGAGGTGCGACCGGCGCGCTGGCCGCAGGTGCGCCGGGTGCGGATGGTGCGACAGGTGCGGGGGGCGGCGGTGTCGGGTGGTCGGTCACGGTCGTTCGCTCCTTACGGGGCCACAGGGGTCCGTCTTGTGCGAGCACGCGCTCGCCGTCGTTTCGCCAGCGGCCGTCGCGATCGAAATTGAGTCCGTCGCTGGAGGCGCCCACGCGGCGCAGGATTTCCTTGCTCGACGAAGGCATGATCGGCTCGAGCAGGACGGCGGCGAGCCGAATCGCCTCAGCGGCGTCGAACAGCACCTGCGTGAGCCGATCCGCGGACGCGGGATCCTTCGCCAGCGCCCACGGCGAGGTCGCCGCGATGTACTCGTTGGTCCCGTCGATGAGACGATAGGCCGCGGCCGCGCCTTCGTGCAGCGCCAGACCGTCCATCGCGCGACGGTAGTCGGCGGTGACCTGCTCGCCAAGCCGCGGGAGCTGATCGGATCCGTCGCCGGCCGGCACGAGGCGGCCCTGCCGATAGCGGCCGGCCATCGCCGTGACCCGGCTGACGAGATTGCCGAGATTGTTGGCGAGGTCCACGTTGTACCGCTCGTCGTACCGCTCCCACGAAAAGTCGCCGTCGCCGCCGAACGCGATCTCCTTCACGAGATACAGCCGCAGCGGATCCTGGCCCTTCGGGCCCAGCCGATCCGCCGCCTCGATCGGATCGATGATCGTGCCGAGCGTCTTGCTCATCCGCTGCCCGTTCATCGTCAGGAAACCGTGGCCGTACACCTGGCGCGGCAGCGGCAGGTTCGCGGCCATCAGCATCGCCGGCCAGATCACGGCGTGAAAGCGCGTGATGTCCTTGCCGATCACGTGCAGATCGGCCGGCCACCATCGCTCGAACATCTGCTGATCGCCGCCGAGGCCGACGGCCGATGCGTAGTTGATGAGCGCGTCGAACCAGACGTACACGACGCTCGAGGGATCCCACGGCAGCGGAATGCCCCACGACTGACCGGCGCGGCTCACCGAAATGTCCGTCAGCCCGCCTTCGATCAGGCGGAGGATTTCGTTGCGGCGGATGTCCGGCTGCAGGAACTCCGGATGCGCCGCGAAATGATCGAGCAGCGGCTGCTGGTACTTGGACAGCCGGAAGAAGTAGTTCTTCTCGCGGATCCACTCCGGCTTCAGCGTCGGGTGCAGCGGACAGTTGAGGTTGACGAGGTCCTTTTCCTGCTTGAACTCCTCGCAGCTCACGCAGTACCAGCCCTCGTAGACGCCCCCGTAGATGTCACCCGCCTCGTGGAGGCGCGTCGCGATCTCCGTCACGCCCGCGGTGTGCCGCGGCTCGGTGGTCCGGATGAAATCGTCGAACGACACGTCCAGGCGCGCCCACGTCCTGCGGAACTGCTGCTCCATCCGGGCGCAGTACGCCAGCGGGTCGAGCCCTTCCTCGCCCGCTCGCTTGAACACGTTCTGCGAGTGCTCGTCGTTCCCCATCAGGAACCGCGTGTCGAAGCCGCAGAGCCGCTTGTAGCGCGCGATGACGTCGGCGCACACCTTCTCGTACGCCGTGCCGAGATGCGGCCGGCTGTTGACGTAGTCGATCGCGGTGGTCAGGAAGAAGCGCTTCATGCTCTGCGCGCTCCGTAGGCGTTCAGCGCGATCGCCTGGACCTCTTTCACCGGGAGGTTGTGTACCGCCGCGAGCGTCGCGCAGTCCTCGAACTCCGGCACGGCGTTCATCACGCGGCCGTCCCGTCGCGCCACTTTGAACCGGACGGCGCCGAGGGACGTCTCGACGCTGACGATCTCCCGCTCGAGACACTCGCGGTCCACGTCGTAGTGCCGCAGCCCGATCGTGGTCGTCTCACTGAAGATCACGTCGGCCATCTGCGGGCGTTTCCCGGGCGGCGCCACGACCGTCAGCAGCGTGCCCGGGCGATTCTTCTTCATCTGCACCGGGATGTAGAACACCTCGAGTGCACCCGCGGCGTAGAGCCGATCCATCACGACGCCGAAAATCTGCGGGTTCATGTCGTCGATCTCGCACTCGATGACGGTGACCCGGTCGCCTTCCTTCGGCGCCCCGGCAGGCCTGAAGGCCTGCACTACTTCCATCTCGCGGACTTCCGTCGTGCGGACTTCCGTCTCGCGGCCGATCAGCACGCGCAACACATTCGGGGTCGCCGGGTTGTCGCGCTCGCCGGCGCCGTAGCCGACGTGCTCGACCGACATCGGCGGAATCGGGCCGAACGACGAGGCGTAGGTCGTCGCGATGAGCGCGCCGGTCGGCGTCACGAGCTCCTGCTGGACGGCTCCGCTGTAGACCGGCGCGTCGCCGAGCAGCCTGACGGTGGCCGGCGCGGGCACGGGAAACAGGCCGTGCGCGGACCGCACGGTACCTCCGCCGACGTTCAGCGGCGAGCACACGATGCGGTCCGCTCCGACCCATTCGAGCGCGAACACCACGCCGACGATGTCGATGATGGAGTCGAGGGCGCCGACCTCGTGCAGGTGGACCTGCTCGACCGGCATCTGATGAATGGCCGCTTCGGCTTCGGCGAGACGCTGGAACATCAGTTTCGCGCGCTCGCGTCCCGTGGAAGACAGGCTGGACCCGTCGATCAGCCTGACAATCTCCGGAAGGCTGCGGTGCGGATGGGGCGAAGGGTGATCATGATCGTGCGAGTGGGGCGAACCGTGCTCGTGGTCGTGCGAATGGGGCGAGGGTGCGTCGTGCTTGTGCTCGTGGACCGTGAACCTGGTCGCGGACACACCCGTGCGCAACACGCGCCCCGCGTGCACGTGCGCGTCGCCGAGCGCCAGGCTGCCGAGCGCCCGCTTCAGGTCGTCGAGCGGCAGGCCCGCGTCGAGGAATGCGCCGAGCGCCATGTCGCCCGAGATGCCGGAAAAGCAGTCGAAATAGAGAACCCTGGACACTAGAGTCTTCCCGTCTCCTTGAAGCTGACGTACCGCAAGTCGCCCAGCACGACGTGGTCCACCACGTCGATCCCCATCAGCACCCCGGCCGCGGCGAGCCGCCGCGTCAGATCCACATCCTCTGGGCTTGGAGTGGGATCGCCGGAGGGATGACTGTGAAAGATCACGATCGCGGCCGCGCCGCCAATCGTGGCCTCCCGAAACACGTCGCGCGGCTCGACGATGGAGCTGTTGAGCGTCCCGACCGTGAGCACCGCCGTTCGGATCACCCGGTGCTTCGAGTCCAACAGCACGATTCCGAACTGCTCCACGCCGCGCGACCCGAACCGCGGCATCAGATAGGCCGCCACTTCGCGCGGCGCGTTCAGCCGAAGCCGCTCGCTCGGTGCGTGCGCGAGCGTGCGCCGGCCCAGCTCGATCGCGCCGACAATCTGCGCTGCCCGCGCGCGGCCGATGCCCGCGACCCGCATCAGATCGTCGCACGTGGACCGGGTCAGCCCGTGCAGCCCGCCATGCGCCGCCAGCAGCGCGTTGGCGAGGGTCAGCGCGTCTCGGTGCCGCGATCCGTTCCCGATCACCAGCGCGACGAGCTCGTTGTCGCCGAGCGCCGCCACGCCGTGGCGCGACAGCTTCTCGCGCGGCCGGTCGTCAGGCGATAGGTCCTTCATCTTACACTCTTACGCTGTAGCTCTCAGCTCTCAGCTGTCAGCCTTCGGGGGAGGATTTCTGCGGGCCTCGGCCGTCCGCTCACTTCGAGACTCGGGACGCCTGTGCGATTGCCGCTGCACGACGAGGCGGCTGATGAGCCCGCTCAGCATCCGCTTCACCTCGATGAGCACAGCGAGGAGTTGTTCCTGGATCGCTTCGGCGATGAAGAGAAGGTCGAAGCTGAGGATCGTTTCGCATTCGAGCTCGCAGGCGGATCCCATGGCGACGTCCAGAAAGCGCCGGAACTCCCGGTCGCCCCGGCGGCCGCACCCCTCGGCGATATTCGAACAGATGGAGACGCTCGCCCGCCTCATCTGGGATTTCAGGCCAAACTCCTCGCTGTCCGGGAAGTCCGTGGTCATCTCGTAGACGGACTATGTCAGCCGCCGGGCCATCTGCCACACCGCCAGGTTTCTGAAATCCTGCATCGCGTCCTCCCGCTGATAGCTCAGAGCTGATAGCTGATAGCTGATAGCTCTAGGTGACCGCGGTATACTCAGATCATGTCGCCGGTGCGTCGCCTCCTGCTGTCTCTCGCCGTGCTCGCGGCGTTGATGGGTGCGGCATGCGGTAATCCTCCGGACAAGGAAATGCAGCAGGCGCAGGGCGCGATCGACGCGGCGCGCGCCGCCGGCGCCGACCAGTACGCCACCGACGAATTCACCGCCGCAAAGGACGCGCTCACACGCGCGCAGGACGCGGTCGGCCAGCGCGACTATCGTCTCGCGCTCAACAACGCGCTCGATGCCCGCGAGCGCGCGCTGAACGCGGCCAAAGAAGCCGCGGACCGCAAGGCCACGGTACGAGCCGAGGCCGAGCGTGCGCTCGCCGATGCCACGACCGCGCTGAACGAGGCGCGCGCGAAGCTCAAGGCCGCCGAGACGGCCCGGACCGCCGCGCGCCCGGTCGCCGCCGCCCGCCGCGCGATCGCAGACAGCGGCACCGCCGTGCAAGAAGCGCGCACACAATTCGGGCGGGGCGACTATCCCGCCGTCATGGAGACGGCCGCCGCCGCCACCACCCGTCTGCGTGCGGCGACGCGCAATCTCGAGGCCGCGGCCACACCCACCGCGCGCCGCCGCCGCTAGTTCTTCAGCGCAGAATTTGATCGGGGTCTGTCTGGCGGGTACGAGGAATCTGCCCGAGCCACTCGCCGTCGACGAGCAGTTCGGCCGGGCCGGTCAGGTAGACGTTGTCGTCGCGCCAGTCGACGAGCTGCGTGCCGCCCGGCGCGACCACATGGGCCTTCCGCGCCGCCCCGCCGAACGCGGCGGCGGCAATCAGCGACGCGCACGATCCGGTTCCCGACGACGTCGTGGGTCCGACCCCGCGCTCCCAGATCAGAATGCGCACCGAATCGCGCGCCTCGACGCTGGCGAACTCGACGTTCGTGCGGTTCGGAAAAAGGGCGTGGCGCTCGAGCGCCGGTCCGAGCCGGCGAAAACGCGCCTCGTCTGGCAGCGGCCCGAGCACCACGCACTGCGGGTTGCCGAAGGTCATCACGGTGAGCAGCAGTGGCTCGCCGTCCACCGTCGCGGACACCTGACGAAGGTCAAGCGGCAGCCCCATGGCCGCCCGGAACGTCTGGGTCGACTCGTCGCGGGCGGTGCGCACCAGCTCCTTGACGCCTCCGTCGCTGTGAATCGTGACCGCGGCGTCCGCGCGAGGGTCGTCGCGCAGCAGCAGGGCGGCCAGCCCGCGCACGCCGTTCCCGGACACCTCCGACGGGCTGCCATCGGCGTTCAGCAAGCGCATCGACGCGCCGTCCGGCGTCGGGTCGAAGATGATCAGGCCGTCGGCGCCGATCCCGGTGTGCCGCGCGCACATGTCGATCGCGAGGGCCTCGACGGCGACGCGGTGGCCGACCTCCGCGCGGCGGACGTAGAGAAAGTCGTTCCCGTAGGCATGCGCCTTGGTGAATTTGATCATCTGGTCATTTGCGGCAGAACGCGAGCAGGTGCCAGCCGAAGCGCCGGACGAGCGCCCGCGGCAGCGCGTTGAACGTCCCCACGAACAGGCCGTTGTAGATCGCGCCCTTCCAGCCGCCGTGGATCCGCGATTTCACCGGGAAGCGTTCCGGGACGATCCTCACCTCGCTGAAGGCGCCGAGCAGGCGGCGAAACTCGCCCATGCTGAACTTCAGCAGCACCGGCGCATCGTCGTGCTCGAGGCCGACCTTCATCAGTTTGGACAAGGCGTTGAGCCACGAGATCCGGTTGTAGACCTGAAACACGGCCTCGCCGCCCGGCTTGAGCACCCGGCGGCAGTCGTTCACCAGCTGCTGGGGATTTGCGGTGTACTGGACAACCCCGTGGGCGTACACCAGGTCAAAGGCATTGTCGGGAAACGGCAGGTGCTCGCCGTCGGCCACCTCGAAACGGCCCGGAAGCCCCTGCTGCTCGAAATTGGCTCGCGCCAGCTCGATGGCGGAAGCGGACAGGTCCACCCCGGTTGTCTGGGCGCCGCCCCTGGCAAAGCGAGCGAGGTCCACCGCGGCGCCGCAGCCGACTTCGAGAACGCTCCGGCCGCGGTAGGCGTCAAAGTCCACGAGCCGGAGCAGATGGTGAAGCTTCTCGAAATGATACTGATCGAGATCCTCGAAAAACCCGCGGGAACCGACCGGATGCCGCGTGATCTCGAGGTCGTGAATGTGCTGGTTCCAGTACGCGCGAACCTCGTCTGCCGTCGCCACGCTTCAAACTATAACCGGAGCTGTCAGCTTTCAGCTATCAGCTCTCAGCTGAGCTCCGCAAGCGAGGGCTGACAGCTGATAGCTGAAAGCTGACAGCTGAAAAGATAGGATGAGAGCGATGACGCGCGATCTCGACCTGCTGACCGGCCGCACCTTTGACGTGCTCGTGGTTGGCGGCGGTATCTACGGCCTGACGATCGCGTACGACGCGGCGCAACGCGGTCTGGCGGTCGCGCTCGTCGAGCGCGGCGATTTCGGCGGCGGCGCCTCGTTCAACCACCTGCGAACCATCCACGGCGGGCTGCGCTATCTGCAGTCGATGGACCTCGGCCGCGCGCGCGAATCGGTCCGCGAGCGCCGGACCGTCGCGCGCATCGCGCCGCACGCGGTGCGCCCGCTGCCCTTCGCCGTGCCGCTGTACCGCTCGCTCGTGCGCGGCAAGATGGCCATGCGCGCCGGCTTCGCGCTCGACCGCCTCGTCTCCACCGGACGCAATCGAGGCGTCCCGCTGTCGCTTCGCCTGCCCGGCGGGCGGGTCGTGTCGAAGCACGATGCGATCCAGCGATTCCCCGGTCTGCGGCGGCAAGGCCTCACCGGCGCCGCAGTGTTCTACGACTACGTCACCCTGGAGCCCGACCGGCTCACCTTCTCCTACGCCCTCGCCGCGACGGAACTTGGCGCGGTGCTGGCGAACCACGTCGAGGCCATCGCCCCGCTGGTCGAGGGCCGTCGTGTCGTCGGCGTGAGCGTGCGCGACACGCTCGGCACGCGCACGCTCGACATCGCGGCCCGCGTCACGGTCAACGCCACCGGCGGCGCCGTCGATCGGCTGCTGAAGCCGCTCGGGCTTTCGACCGGCGTGCCGATGCTGAAGGCGATGAACCTCGTCACCAGACGGGATGCCGGCGACGAAGCGCTGGGCGGCCGCCTGCCCTCGGGCCGCCATCTCTTTCTCGTGCCGTGGCGCGAACGCGCGCTGTTCGGCACGTGGGAGTCCGCGCGCGCGTGCGATCCCGAAGACGAAGGCGCCGCTGAAGCCGATGTCGTCGCGTTCATCGCCGAGCTGAATCAGGCGTTCCCCGCGCTCGATCTGTCGATGACGGACGTCACGCTCGTCCATCGCGGCGTGGTCCCGGCGGTCGTTCATGGGAACGGCGTGGCCCTCCAGGGCCATGAGCAGATTCGCGACCACGGGACGGACGGCATCGAGGGTCTGCTCAGCGTGGCGGGCACCAAGTTCACGACGGCGCGAGGAGTGGCGGAGGGGATCACCGATACGCTGCTGTCGAAGCTGCAACACGCGCCCGTGGCGTGCCGGACCGCGGACACCACGCTGCCGGGCGGCAGCGTGCGGGATGTCGGGCTCGCGATTGCGGACGCGCGACGCGAGTTCGACGAGGGTCTCCCGACCGACACCATCCCGCACCTCGTCGCCGCGTACGGCTCGCGCTACCGCGGCGTGATGGAACTGGCCGCCAACCGGCCGGAGTGGCGGACGCGCCTGGCGCCCGACTCGCCCGTCATCGGCGCGCAGCTGGTGCTGGCGGCGCGCAAAGAGATGGCGATGACGCTGGCGGACGCGGTGATCCGGCGGACGCCGCTCGGCGCACTCGAGTGTCCGCCAGACACCGCGCTCGCGCGCGCGGCGTCCATCGTCGGCACCGAGCTGGGCTGGTCAGAAGCGCGTCGGCAGGACGAAATCGCCTCCGTCAAGCAGTTCTATAGGCACTGATGGCCCGGTTTACTCGCATTCGATCTGCCTCACGCGGATAAAGACCATCGGGTCTCTGCAGATCAACACTTCGTTGTCGGAAGTGACTACCCATCCTTTCAGTATTCCGTTGCGAATCGTGAGCGACGGTTCTTCGGCTACCAACAGCACGCCACCAGCGCCGAGCAACCCGCCGATCACAAGTCCGACGAACAGGACTCGAGCTCGGGACATGGCATTTCTGAGTGCAAGGGGCACGCCGGGCGAGATTATTGGGATTTCAGGGAATGTGTGCGTGCGCGTTGCAATACTTGCCCTGCTTCTGAGAAGTCTGATGGCAGGTTCTTCCTATCGCAGCGGCAACGGCGGCCTGCAAATCGCACACGCCGAATACTTCTTGATGGCTTCCGTCAACGGCATGGGCGTGGCGGCGGTACGGGACAAGAGTGGACAGTCTGCACGATGATATTTTGTTCCGGTTCTGGTGACATAAGCCATCACTGGTTCTGAGGCGTGTTGAGATCCCGAACGGGATCGAGCCGGCGGTGCCGTCTTCGCGTCTGGCGCCCACAGACCACGATTCCCGGCACGGGCTTCACGCTCGAGCTTCCTGAACTGCTCGAGATACTTGAATGGGTAGCGCGTATAAGCAAAGCCGTAGCCTTGTCGGATTATCTCGGCGTTCACGAAGGTGCCATCCAGCAGATACACATATGCCAAAGTGCGGTTGTACTTGTCCTTTCGATTCCAATCGTATTCGACTCGCACGGTCTTGCCGTCGACGAGGCGGCGCATGAACGCGCTCGCCTCTTTGCCGAATCGTTGAACTTGACGGCGCGGGTCAACAGTTTCCGGGGTGTCGATGCCGATCAGGCGGACTGTGCCAACCCGTTCAAGCACAATCGTGTCGCCGTCAACGACTCGAATGACACGATACGATCCAGAAGTCGTCTCGAAAGACGCAGCCTTCGCGGAGAGGATCAGGGCCACGACGGCGCACAACGGCGCCAGCACTCTGGCCGCGAGCACACGCGGAGGCGAGCTCCGGACTCTCAGTGCGAAAGCCAATGGCCTGTCCACAGCTGTCCGAGCAACTTGACTCTCGATTCGCGTCGCCGGCGGGCCGGCGTTGCCATTCAGGTATATCGATGATGCGCGCCGTCTGCTTGGTCCGGACGCGCGCCTACGGGATCGTGAACGCGTTGAAGACGTAGGTGAAGCCGGTCGTGAGCCCGATGGTCGGGTCCACGGTCGTGAGGCCGAAGAACATCCCCGCGTCCAGCCGAACCGACCCGCGCGTGTAACGCCCGCCCAGCTTCAGCGTGCCTCGCCTTTCCGTGCCCGGAAACGGATCGCCGCTCCGCGTCGACACGCGGCCGTTGATCTCGCCGACGAGCTCGGCCTGCTGCGTCATCGCCCGCGCGAACGACAGGCCGTAGGTCAGCACATCGTTCTGCCGGTTGCCGACCGTGGGGTCGGCCAGAATGCCGACGCCGAAGTTCCCGACGATGCGAATGGACTGGACCGTTTTGGCGCCGAGGAGCGTCGCGTAGAAATCGGTCGTGTCCAGGCCGAGGCCGCTTTCGTTCGACGCGTTGGGCAGCTTCGTCGCGAAGCGGATGCCCAGAGCGGGCCGCGTCGCCGATTCCGACACCAGCCGAATCTTGGTGGCGATGACCGCGTCCGACATGTCGTGCGTGCTGTCGCCGGTCACCGTGAGGAGCGAGGCCAGCGGGGCCGCCCGATTTCGGCTGGTGATGTTCAGGTTGTCGCGGAGCCCGCCGTCGATCTGCAGCTCGGCGATGGAACTGATGCCGACGCTGACGCCGATCGTCGGCACCCGCCAGAGGTTCCCCTCCAGGCCCGACACCGGGTATTGCTGATCGTGCGCCACATCCACGCCGGCCTCGATGAGGACACGGCCGGCACCGATTGGCTCGGGATCTTCGGTGACCAGAGGGCGCTGTTGCGCGAACGCCGAGCCGGCGAAGGCAGACACCACGAGCACACCGCACAACATTGGAAATCGCATCAACCCCTCGAGTTGGTCATCAAAATCGTCTTCTGCTGTCCAGCAGCAGCGTGACCGGTCCGTCGTTGACCAGCGCCACCCGCATCATCGCCTGAAACTCACCGGTGGCGACGCGCAGCCCGCTCGCCTCCAGCTCTCGAACGACGTTCTCGTACAACGGTTTCGCAATCTCGGGCGCGGCGGCGGCGTCCAACGACGGCCGGCGGCCCTTCCTGCAGTCGCCCACCAGCGTGAACTGCGACACGGCCAGTACCGCTCCCCCGATGTCCTGGACCGAGCGGTTCATGTGCCCCGACGGATCGGCTGGATCCTCGAACACGCGGAGGTCCCGGATCTTCCAGGCGATGTATCGGACGTCGGCCGGGCCGTCACCGTGTTCGACGCCGACCAAGACCAGGAGGCCGGGGCCGATCGCGCCGACCGTGCGGTCGGCGATCGTGACCGACGCGCGCAACACTCTCTGGACGACGGCTCTCATTCGGAGGTCCGGCTAAAGCCGGACACCACGTACCTGGCGGACGTCACGTGCCTGGCCGGCCGCTTCGTACGTGGTGTCCGCCTTCGGGCCGTACGTGGTGTCCGCCTTCAGGTCGTACGTAGTGTCCGCCTTCAGGCGGACCCGAAGATCCGCCGGAGGGTTCAGGCGCGTGTCGAGCAGATGACGCGGAGCGACGTTGCCGAGCGCCTTGAGCATCGACTGCTTGACGGTCGGATGCTCGCGCTCGAGCTCCAGCAGCAGGCGCTTGGTCCGCTGCCGCTGCAGCCCCAGGTCGCCGCACGCCGGACAGCAGCAGCCGATGATCGGCAGCTCGCACTCCTTCGCATACGCGCGCGCCTCGTCTTCGCCCACGTAGACCAGCGGCCGGATCACCACATGCGCGCCGTCGTCGGACAAGAGCTTGGCGGGCATCGCCTTCAGCGCGCCGGCGAAGAAGAGATTCAGCAGCAGCGTTTCGATGAAGTCGTCCGCGTGGTGACCGAGGGCGATCTTCGTCGCGCCCGTTTCCTTCGCGATGCGATACAGGACGCCGCGGCGCAGGCGCGCGCACAGCGAACACGGCGTTGCGCCATCGTCGAGGATGTCGTCGATCGTCTGACCGATGCCCGTGTGCTCGATGCGGTACTCCCAGCCGCGCGCCCGGCACGTGCGGGCGATGAGGTCGTGCTTGTATTCCTTGTAGCCGGAATCGACGTTGACCGCGACGAGCGAGAACCGGATCGGCGCGCGCTGGCGCAGGACGTCCAGCACCTGCAGCAGCGTCCAGCTGTCCTTGCCGCCCGACAGCCCGACCATGACGCGGTCGCCGTCCTCGAGCATGTCGAAGTCGACGATCGCACTCGTCGTCTTCCTGGCGAGGCGCGCCTCGAGGTCGCTGCGATAAGCCATACCCCTGATTCTAACGCGAGGCGACGACGCGTGCGGGAATGCCGACGGCGATCGCGGAGGCCGGGACGTCTTCGCGCACGACGGCGCCCGCGCCGATGACCGCCCCCTCGCCGACCGAGACGCCGTCGAGGATCTTCGCGCCCGCGCCCATCCAGACGCCGGCGCCGATCGTCACGCCGGCTGAGGTGCGCGACTGTTCGAGGACCGATTTCGACGGATCCGAGAAATCGTGGTCGCCGCCAATCACGTAGCTGTAGGCGGCCATCAGCACGTTTGTGCCGATGGTGACGCGGCTGGCGGAAAACACTTCGCAGTTGAAGCCGATGTTCGCGCCGTCGGCCAGCTCGATGTCCCCGTTCTTGCACGACAGGATGGTGTTCCGTCCGATGAAGACGCCGTCGCCGATGCGGATGCCGCGGTTCGTGTCGCCCTTCGCATCGATCAGGCAGTTATCGTCGATCACGACGTTGCTGCCGATGTGAATCTTGTGTGGGTGCCGCAGGACCACGTGCTGGCCGAAGACGACGTTCCTTCCGCAGGATCCGAGCAGCATCGGATACAGCGTCTTGCGGATGACGAGCCCGAGGGCCCCCGGCCACGACTGCGCGAACATGACGATGAGCTCGTACTTCAGCAGCGCGCCCAGACCCGGGCGTCCGACGACGAGCTCCGCGTACTTCGCGCGGCTCGACTTGCCCGGCGCGAAGAGCTGCTCCTGCGCCTTCGCGACCGGCGGCCGCTCGCCTGAAAGGCTCGCGCCACGGGTGTCGTCAGATCCAGCCATGTTCGCGGTACCAACCGAAAGTGCGGCGGATGCCCTCGCGCAGGCCGACCTGTGGGGCGTAGCCGATTTCCGTTCTGGCGCGGGTGATGTCGAAGGCCCGGCTCTTCGTGAAGAAGTCGACCCGGCGCCGATAGATCGGCGGCTCGACGCCAAGCGGGGCGCACAGCGCCTCGCAGACCGCGCCGGCCGCGTAGAACGGCCAGACCGGCAGATGCCGCCTCGGCGTCGGCACGCCGGCCCCCTCCGCCACGAGCGCCACCAGTTCGTTGAGCGTCGTCACTTCCCCGCCGGCGAGAATGTAGGTGCGATTGGCCGCCGCCGGGTGCTCGCCGCAGAGACGGAAGCCTTCGACGAGATCGTCGATGTAGGTGAGATGGTAATAGATTTCGCCGCGGCCGAGCGTGAACCACGTCCGCCGCGCGACCCCGCGAAACAGCTTGAGGAGGCGGCGGTCCCCGGGGCCGTAGATGCCGGTCGGCCGCGCGATCGTGATCTGGATGCCGAGGCGGCTTCCGGTTTCGCGCGCCAGATGCTCGCCTTCGAGCTTGGTCACCTGGTAGATGTCGCCCGGCTTGAGCGGCGCGTCCTCGTTCGCCGGCGGATGGTCGACGTCGCCGTGCACCCCGACCGTACTGCAGTGCACGACGCGTTGTCCTCCACCCCGCGCCGCCGCCTCGATGATCTGCTGGACCGCGGTGGCGTTCACCGCGCGGTAGGTGTCGTCGGAGAGCCCGGCCTGCCGGTAGATGGCGGCGATGTGATAGACGACGTCGACGCCCTGGGTGGCGGCGGCGAGCGCGGCCGGGTCGCAAAGGTCACCCATCGCGAGCGTGACGCCGGCTCCGGCGAGCGCAGCGGAGGCGGGGCCGGCCTTGCGCACGAGCGCCGACACGTCGTGGCCCCGCGCCGCGAGTCCGCGGGCGAGATGCCCGCCGGTGAACCCCGTTGCGCCGGTTACGAGGGCGCGCACCGTTCAGCGACGAGTGTGACCGGCGACCCGAACGGCTTGAGCAGGCCGATGCGGTCGAGGATGTCTTCCGACCAGACCGTGAAGCGCCGCGACCCGATGGCCTTGTGTAGCGTAATCGGCAGCACGAACTGCCGGTGGACCGAGCGGATGCGGAACCCGCACCGGTCGAAGGCGTCGGCCATCGACGCGTGGGTGAACACGCGATACGGCTCCGTGCGGCCGCCGGCGGCGTGGACAACCCGGCGCGCCAGCGACTCGACGAGCGCCACGCTCGTCGCCGACGGATAGTCCACCACCACGAGCCGGTCGGCCACGCGGCACAGCTCGGCGACGCAGCGGCGCCATTTCGGCGCGTGCATGAGCAACCGGAGGCAGACGACCGCGTCGAAGCTCCGCTCGGGGAAATCGAGCGCGTGCGCGTCGCCGACGCGGAACTTCACGTCGACCACCTGCGCCGCGGCGCGCTGGCGCGCGATGGCGAGCATCTCCTCCGAGGCATCGACGCCCGTGACGCGGGCGCCGCCCCGCGCAAACAGCAGCGCCGCGCGCCCGGTCCCCGTGGCGACGTCGAGAATCTCGCGGTCCTTGATCCGCCCCACCATGTTGGTCAGCACGCGCGCCTGCGTGCCGGCCACCATCTCGCCGATGATGCCGCCGAAGCGGCGGTCGTCGAACGTGCGCGCGGTGTCGCGATCGGCGTAGACGCTGTAGCTGTAGTGGTCGCGGCGCGGATCGTCCTTCACGCGACGTCCTTGACGACCGCGCCGGAGGGCGGCGTCGGCATCAGCGCATCGCAGGCCTGACGGGTGCGCGCGAGGTACGCCTCGTAGCTGTACTTGGTGTCGGCGAGCTCGCGCGCGCGGCGGCCAACCTCGGCCGCCCGCCGCCGGTCGGTGAGGCCGGCGAGCATCCCTTCGGCATACTCGGCGGCCGAGGCGCCGGTGAGAATCGCCGTCTCGTCGCTGAGCACCTGCGTGTGCGTCAGCAGCCGGGTGGCGACAATCGGCTTGCCCGAGCGCAAGTACTGATAGATCTTGAGCGGCGTGTTGGTGCCGCGCGACCGTGGCGACACCAGGAGGTCCGACGCCAGCAGATACGCGGGGATTTCCTGCGCCGGGCGCTCGCCGGCGAAGATGGTGACGTCCTCGATTCCCGCCGCGCGGGCCCGTTCGCGCGCCCGCGCCACGTGGTGTGTCCCTCCGCCCGCGAGCAGCAACCGCGCATCGGGGCGCGCGCGTCGCACGATCGCCATGGCGTCGAACAGCAGATCGAGCCCCTGGTAGGCCTCGAACGTGCCCGTGTAGAGAATGACGGGCGTCGTGTCCGCCAGGCCGAACCTCCGCCGGAGGGCGGCGGCGTCGGCCGGGGTGGCCGAATCCTCCGCCGATCCCGGCGCGTTCTCGATCAACACCGTTCGCGCGCCCGGCGCGATCGCGCGCACCGTCTCCTCGAGCGACGGACAGATGACGATGACGACGCGCGAGCGCCGGATCATGAAGCGCTCAATCGCCAGAAACGCCTGCTTGATCAGCCGCGATCGGCTGAACGCGAAGTTGGAGAGCTGCTGCGGCAGGCTCGAGTGCATGTCGTAGAGGTGCGGCACGCGGAGCACGGCGGCCAGCACGGCGCCAATCAGCCCACCCTCTTCGTGGGAATGAATGGCGTCGTAGCGGCCCGTCAGCGCGCGCCGCGTCGCGCTCAGCGCCAGGAGCGCATCGAGCGGGATCTTCGCGAGCGACGGACCGATCTTCACGTGACGCACGAACGGCGGCCGGAGGCTGCGGAACACACGAAGGCCCGGCATCGACACGGACTGGCCGAATGGATACGTGACGAGATCGATCTGGTGGCCGAGCGCGGTGAGGGCGCGGATGCGGTGGAACTCGCTGAACGGGGTGCCGCGCGGCTCGAAGAACGGCTCGGGCGCGATCATCAGGATGCGCACGGTTCCCGTGATTTTCGCATGAAACCGTAGTACAGTGACGACTCCCTTTCACCAGAATGCCGTCGGAACAACCTGGAGCATCATCCGCGCGCCGCTGGGTCCTGCTGGCGCTCAAGATCACCGTCAGCCTGGCGCTGCTGGCCCTGCTCTTCTCGAAGATCGACGTCGGGGGGCTGTGGGCGACGGCGCGGCGCGCGTCGGTGGCTTGGCTCGCCGCCGCGCTGGCGCTCTACGCGGTCAACGTGATGGCCAGCGTGTGGCGGTGGTACCTGCTGCTGCACGCGCAGCACGTCCACGTCGGGCCGCGATCGCTCCTCGGATCGTTCCTGGTCGCCAGCTTCTTCAACAACTTCCTGCCGAGCAATATCGGCGGCGACGTCATCCGCATCACCGACACCGCCAGAGCGGCGCGATCAAAAACGCTTGCGACGACCGTCGTGCTCGTCGATCGCGGTCTCGGGCTGATGGCGCTCGTCCTGGTCGCGGCGCTGGGCGCGAGCGCGGCGGGCCACGTGCATCCGGCGGCCGTACCGATCTGGCCGATATGGCTGTGGACGGCCTTTCTCGTCGGCGCCGCCGCGGCGGCGCCCGCGGTGTTCGCGCCCGCCGGGTTCGGACGCCTGCTGCAGCCGCTGACCGTCTTTCACCCCGAATGGGTCGGCGGACGGATCGAGAAGCTCACCGGCGCGCTGGCCAAGTTCCGCGACAATCCCGGCGCGCTGCTCGTCTGCTTTTCCACCGCCGTGTTCGTCCAGGCGACGATGGTGCTCTTCTATTTCGCGGTCGCCTACGCGCTGCACCTGAACCTCACCTTCTCCGACCTCTCGGTGATCGTGCCCATCTCGTTCGTGGTGCAGATGCTGCCGGTGTCAGTCAGCGGCTTCGGCGTGCGCGAGGCCACGTTCTCGTTCTACTTCACGCGCATCGGACACTCCATCGCGTCGGCCGTCCTGATGTCGCTCGTCGCGCAGGCCCTCATCATCCTGTTCTCGCTCTCCGGCGCGGCCGTCTACGTGTCTCGCGGCCATCGCCGCCCGGCCTGACCGCCCGCTACGGCGGGAATGGCGGCCCCCAGCACGACGAGGCCGAATTCCCGCCAACTGCCGGCGCGGGAGCTGGCCAGGGTCATTTCCCCGCCGGGATCGCGGTGAACCGCATCAGCACACCGAGGTTGCGCTTGTCCTCCGACGCGGGATTCCGGAGGTGCTCGGTGAAGCCTTCGGTGGACTGCGCGGAGAGCAGGTAGGCGTAGCTGCGCAAATCGCGGACGCCGGATACCGGCACGTCGAAGGTGGCGGGCTGACCCGGCACGAGCGCGATGCGCGACGCGCGGCCGCCGGCCGAGACGATGAATACGGTTCGCACCGGCGACTCCACCGTCATCCGCAGGTGATCGATCGGCCATTCCGATCGCATCAGGATGTCTGCCCGGCCGTCGCCCGCAATCCACACGCCCTGGTGTCCCTCGCGGTCGACCACCTCCGGCTGGTAGACGTGCTCGTCGAGGAAATACAGCAGCACGTCGCTGTACCAGGAATGCGCGCGCGCCCCTTCCAGCATGATGGGCAGGTCGTTGGCCATCGTCACCTCGACCGGCAGCCGCCGCGCGAAGCCGCGCTCGGTCGTCTGGTTCGGGAACTTGGCCGCCACGAACGGGTTCACCAGCATCTTGGCGGTGAACAGCGCGCCGCCGAACCATGCGAGGAGCGCCGGCACGGTCGAGGTGAGCGGGGGCGTGAGGAAGAAGAGCGCAGCGTACACGCTCATGAAGTACCGGTTACCCGGCGGTCCGCCACCCCCGCTCCACGTGTAGGGAAAGAACACCAGCAGCAGGACGACGGTTCCGACCACAGCGAGAAACGCAAGAGCTCGCCAGGGTCGTCCCCGTTCGCGCGACCCAAGCCAGAGGCCAATCGCGACCACGCCCGGAAAGAAGTACGGCACGAACCCGAAATGCCGGCCGACGAGAAAATACTCGACGTTGTGCGTGAACCGGTTGGTGAAGTCCTGGAGCACGTTCTCGGCGTCCGAATCGTTGGTGCTCATCTCGGCGCTGGCCACCGGGTCGTACCAGGCATTCTTCGCCCCGCCGTCGAACGGGAACGATCCGACGAATCGCTTGCGATCGCCGCCCTGGTAGTTGAGCTCGCCGGAGTTGAGCGCGCTGAGCCCGAACAGGCCGGCCGTCGTCGCGGCGCAGATCGCGCCGATCACCAGCCCGCGAAGGTATCGGCGTCTCCACCACCACCACAGGACCACGGGTCCGATGAGCAACGCGTGGCTCGGCTTGGAGTACGTGGCTGCCCCCAGGAGGATCGCCGCCACCACGTCGCTGCCCGTGCCGCGCAGGAACCCCAGCCCCCGCTCCGGCGCGACCTCTTTGTAGAGCCAGAGAAAGTAGGCGAAGAACACCAGCGCGAAGTTGAGGATCTCCGGAGCCAGGAACACGATGTAGACCGGCACGCAGGACGCGCCGACGAACGCGAGCGTGAACAGGAGCGCCGGTCCCGGCCGCGATCGCGCAGCGAGGAACGCGTGGCCGCACGCGCAGACGCCAAACAGCAGAAGGACGTGAAGCACCAGCAGCCCGTTCAGGCCCAACACGCGAACGAAAGGCGCCGCGACCAGTGGATACAGCAGCGCCTTGCCGAAATAGAGCCGATCGGCCCGGGGATCCGGCGCCTTGATCAGGCGAAGGAAGGGCGGCGCGCCCTGAAGACGGACGCGGAGCTGCTTGCCGCGCTTGAGAAAAATACCGTCAGGGCCATACCGATACAGGCCGAAGTAGCGCTCGAGGTCGCGACGCTCGTAGGCGAGGTCGTGATCGTAGGCCAGGCTGAGCGCCATGGCGACATACGTCGCCTCGTCGCTCTTCACGCCGTACCCGGTCTTGACGACGTCGACGGAGATGGCGGCGGCGAGGGTGACAATCAGCAGAACAGCGGCAACGGCAGCTCCGCCGCGCGCGGGCACCGGCGCGGGCGCGGGCGCGGGCGCGGCGGGAGCATCGATCGACGTCAGCGAGGCCACGCGCACATAATAGAATACTCAGCGTCGATTCCCTATGAGAGCACGCGTCCCATTCGCCGAGCGCGGCGGTCGCCTGCGCGGCCTGCTCGATCTCGCGACCGGCTGCTATCCGGCATTCCTCTTCGGCGGCTCCCTCGGCGAGCTGCTGCCGGCGTTCCATTTTCACGACGTGACGCGCGAGTGGCTCGAGCCGCGGCTGCGGTATCTCGTCGAGAACGGCTATCGGACGGTCGCGTGCGACGAGATCGCGCGGCTCGTCATCGACGGCGTCCGCCCGGGACCGCGCGCCGTGGCGCTGACCTTCGACGATGCCTGGGCGAGCGTGTGGTCGGTGGCGCTGCCGCTGCTCAGGCAGCATGGGCTCCGCGCCATTCTGTTCGCGATTCCCGCACGCATCGGCGACGGCCAGGGTGACTCCCCGTTCGTGACCTGGGCGCAGCTGCGCGAGCTGCACGCCAGCGGCGTGTTCGACGTGCAGTCGCACACACGCTCGCACGCGATGATCTTCAGCGACGCGGAGCTCGTCGACTTCGTGACGCCAGACTACGCCCGGGAGCCGCTCCTCAATCGCCCGGTCACGTCCTTGAACGGCCACGTCGAATCGGTGGGGTCCGATGCGCTCGGTACGCCGCTCTATGCGCGGCGCTCGCGGATGTCGGACGCGAGGCGGTTCTTCGCCGACCAGGCCGCCGCCGAGCGGTGCCGCTCGCACGTCGCGGCGCACGGTGGTGCCGCGTTCTTCGATCGGCCGACCTGGCGGCGGGAGTTGACCACCCTGGCTGGCAGTGCAGGAGGGCGATTCGAGAATGACCAGGACAGGGCCTCGGCCATCCGCGCGGAACTGGCGGAGGGTCGCGCGCTGCTCAACGAGCAGCTGCGCACGACGGACGTGAAACACGTCGCGCTTCCGTGGGGGATCTCCGGCGCCCTCACGCGCCAGGCGCTCGAGGCGACCGGCCACGAGACCGCGTTCGCGGAGCGCCCGCTCCGGCGGCGCGGCGTCGGGGCCGGCGACGACCGGTTTCAACTCATGCGGCTGAACGGCAAGTTCCTCACGTGTCTGCCGGGCCGCGGCCGTCAGTGGTTTTTCAGCACCGTGTGATGGCTGACTTTCCCGCCGACGTGGAGGTCGCCATCGTCGCTCATGACAACCTCGTGCCCCTGCCCGCGACGCTGGCGTCGCTCGCCGACGCCGGCTGCCCGCCCGATCGCATCACGGTGGTCGACGTCGCGAGCGCCGACGGCACCGGCGAGTGGCTCGCGCGCGAGTGGCCACGCGTGCGCGTGCGGCGGCTGGACCGGAACGACGGGCCGAGCCCGGGACGCAACGTCGGCATCATGGAAGCGTCGCGCCGGTTCGTGTTTCTGATGGACGCCGACGTCCGGATCCGGCCGGACACGGTGCAACGCCTCCACGCCGCGATGGTCTCCGACGCCTCCATCAAAATCGGCAGCCCCATCGTCGTCCACGCGGACCGGCCGGACGTCATTCAGTACGCCGGCGGCGCGCTGCACTACATCTGCGAGGCCGTGAACCCGTGGCTGGATCGTCCGCTCGCCGAGCGCGGTCCCGAGCCGCTCGACATCGGAGTCGCGCCGACCTGCGCGCTGCTCCTCGATCGCGCAGCGGCAATCGACATCGGCCTGTTCGACGAGCGTTATTTCATCGGAAAGGAAGACGGCGACTTCACGCATCGGGCGAAGATGGCGGGATACAAGATCTGGGAGCTGCCGCAGTCCCTGGTGCTGCACAACAGCCGGCCGCGCGGGGCGTGGCTCTTCTACTATCAGATTCGGAACCGCTGGCACTTCATCCTGAAGAACTACGAGCTCCGCACGATCGCGTGCCTGATTCCGCCGCTGCTCGTCCACGAACCGCTGCAGTGCCTGGTGCTCGTGGCCAAAGGACATGGCTGGACGTACCTGCGCGCCGTCGGCGGGCTGATCGCGATGCTGCCGGCGCTGCCGCGCGACCGCGCGCTCGCCCGCCGGATCCGCCGGAGGCCGGATCGCGACCTGCTCGTCAGCGCGCCGCTGGTCGTCCGCGACGACCTGGCCGCCAATGTCCTCGTCCGCAGCGGCAAGGCGTTGTACGAGCGGCTCCTGACCCTCTATTGGAACCTGCTCAAGAAAACCGTGCTGGCGTGATGAAGCCGCGCGTCCTCGTGCTGACGACCTACTACCATCCGGTGCTCGGCGGCGTCGAGACGCACGCGCGACAGCTCGTCACCCATCTGCATCGAGCGGGATTCGGCGTCGAGGTCGTCACCAAGCGGATCAGCCGAGAGGACCAGGCCGGCGCGGTGATCGACGACGTGACGGTGCACCGTGTCGGCCCGGCGGGCGAGCGCAGCGCCAGCGGCAAGTGGGTCGCGCTGCCTGCGTTCTTCCGGAAGACGCTGACGCTGGCCGCTCGCGTCGATGTCATCGTCTGTATCGATTATCGGGGCATCGGCGTGAGCGCCGTCGCCGCCGGCCGGTGGCTTGGGCGGCCGGTGATCGTTCAGGGCGAAACTGCCGGTGTGCTGGCTGGCGCGGACGAGCGGTCGACGTCGGGCCTCCCGCCGGAATCGTGGCTGCTTCGGATCCTCAAGGCGCCGATTCGGGCCATCTACCGCGGCGCAGACCACGTCGTGTGCATCGGACGCGACCTGGAGCGCGAGGCGCTTCGCGCGGGCATGCCGCGCGGGCGCGTCCACTATCTGCCCCACGGCGTCGACCTCAGGCGATTCCACCCGGCGGCGCCAGACGAGCGCACTCACCTCCGCTACGAGCTCGGGTGGCCCCTCGATCGCCGGATGGTGTTGTTTGTGGGACGGTTGAGCCAGGAAAAAGGCGTGATGGACCTGCTCGAGGCCTGGCGCGCAGCCGATCGTCGCGACGCGATGCTCGTGCTTGTCGGTCCGGATATGGTCGGACATCGCTGGGACGCCGGCGTGCGCGGACGCGAGTGGGTCGCGGCCTACAATTTGAGCGATCGCGTGCGCTTCGAGGGACCGGCGGCCGATCCCGCCCGGTTCTATCGCGCGGCCGACGTGTTCGTGCAGCCGTCGCACTTCGAGGCGCTCGGCAACACCGCGCTCGAAGCGATGGCGAGCGGGCTTCCTGTCGTCACGTCCGGCGTCGGGGGGCTGGGCGACTTTTGTATCGACGGCGAGAACGCGCTGCTGTACGAGCCGCGATCGTCCCGCTCGCTCGCGGTCGCCCTGTCGCGAATGCTCGACGACACGGCGCTGCGCGAACGGATCGCCGCGGCGGGACGCCAGACGGTGACGGACCAGTTCGAGCTCGGCGGCCTGCTCGACCGCTACGCGCGTCTCATCGAGTCGACGGTCCAGGGACGCTGATGTTTCGCAACATGGCGTACGCCAGTATCTCGGCGGCGAGCGCCGTTCTGCTGCTGGTCCTGTTTGTCGTCGCCGGGCGGACGCTCGGCGAGGTGGAGTTCGGCAAGTTCTCGTTCGCGCTCGCGCTGGGCATGATCTTCGAGACGCTGATGGACTTCGGTCTGCACCAGGTGACGATCCGCGCCGTCGCGCGCGACAAGTCACGAGCCACCGAGCTGCTGCATCATGCGCTCGGCATCAAGCTGATGTGGACGGGCGGCGCACTGACGGCCCTCGTGGCGACGGCGACGCTGCTGCGCGCTGAATGGGACGTGCGCATCGCCTGCTATCTCATCGGCGGATCGCTCGTCCTGCGTTCCTACATGCTGACGATCCGCGGCGTGCTGCAGGGGCTCGAGCGTTTCGGCTGGGACAGCGTCGTCGTCGCGGTCGATCGAGCCGTGCTGCTCGTCTTCGGGCTCGCGGCGCTGGCGTCGGGCTCGGGTCTGCGCGGTCTGGTCATCGCGTTCGTCGCCGCTCGCGCCGTGGCGCTCGCGCTCTCGACCTGGTTGACGCACGCGCAGCTCGGGGGCATCGGGGTTCGTTTCGATCGAGCCATCTGGCGCGACCTGCAGACGACGGCGGTGCCGTTCGGGTTCTTTTTGATCGTGATCAACTTGTACTCGTATGTCGACAGCATCATGCTGGGAAAGATGCGCACGGACGCCGAAACGGGCCTCTACACCGCCGCCTACAAGACGTACGAGGGGCTCACGTACGCGGCGTCGGTGATTGCGGCGGTCCTGACGCCGAGGCTCGCCAACCTGTTCGTGAGCGATCGCCGACAGCACCGCCGCCTGGCGCTGCTCGGCGTGGCCGGCTCGGCCGGTCTGGCCGTCGCGATCGGCGGGGTCGCCTACGTGCTGGCGGCCCCGCTCATCGCGCTCCTGTTCGGCGCCGCGTTCGTCCCGGCGGCCGACCCGTTCAGAATCCTGTGCCTGGGGCTCGCGTTCGTGTTCGCGATCTGGGTCCTGCACGCGGTCGCCATTTCGGTGAACCGTGAGCGCCTGCTTCTGAAGACGGCGCTCGTCGGCCTGACCGTCAACGTCGGCGTGAACCTTTACCTCATCCCGCGGATGGGTGGGAACGGGGCCGCCCTGGCCACCGTCCTCGGCGAGCTGGTCAGCATGGTCATCCTGCTGGGTGGGGTCGGGAGTCTTTTCCGGAGAGTGCCCCTAGGGAGAGCGCCGTCATGATCGCAAAAACTGCAAACGACTCCCGACCCCTGGCCCTCTTCGTGCTGCTTTTCGCGTCTTACGCGTACTTCTATCAGGCGGGAGGCTGGAACCAGAACTCACGATTCGACCTCGTCCGGGCGATCACGAACGAGCACACGCTCAACATCGATCCCTTCCAGCATTCCACCGGCGACAAGGCGTTGTTCGACGGGCACTACTACTCGGACAAAGCGCCCGGCCTCGCACTCACGGCCGTTCCCATCGTCGCGCTCGCGCGACCTGTGCTGCACGCGTTGGGCGGCGACCCCGAGACCCTTGGGGGACTGGCGCTGCTGTCGTACCTGGCGACGGTCTTCACGGCAGGGCTGTTCACGGCGCTCGCCGGCGTGGTGCTGTTCAAGCTGTCGGTCGAGCTCGGCGCCAGCGAGACGGGTGCGGCGTTCGCGACGCTCACCTTCGGGCTCGGCACGCCGATCTGGACGCTCGCGACGATCTTCATCGGCCACGCCTTCGCCGCGGCCCTTCTCCTGCTCGCATTTCAGGCTGCGATACGCGTCGGCACCGACACGCCGTCGCGGGACGCGAGGCTGGGCGCGCTCGTCGGCCTCGGGGCTGGCTGGGCGACGATTTCGGAGTTTCCAGCGGCGGTGCCGGCGGTCCTGCTGGCCGCCCTGACCGCGTATCACGCGTGGCCGCTTGGGCGCGCGCGCGCCATGCGGATCCTCGGCGCGATGACCCTCACGGCACTGTCCTGCGCGGGTGTGCTGATGGTCTATCAGTACGCGTGCTTCGGGTCACCCTTCCATCTTGCCTACTCCAGCGAGTCCACTTACGTCGGCATGCAGGAAGGCGTGTTCGGCGTCAGCCTGCCGAAGGCGATCCGGCTGCGGCGGATTCTGTTCGGCGACTACCGCGGACTGCTGCCGCTCGCGCCGACGCTCGCGCTGGCCCCAGTGGGCCTGCTGCTGATGATGGTCCGCCGCGCGCGCGACACGACCGGGACGGTCGGCCGTGCGCGACGCGGGGCCCTCGCCGCGACGATCATTGCGGTCTATTTCATCCTGCTCAACGCGAGCTACGCGTACTGGGAAGGCGGCTGGTCCTACGGGCCCCGCCACGCGTCGCCGGCGATTCCGTTTCTCTGCATCGGCCTGGCCATGCTCTGGACGGCTGTGCCGAGGATCGGCCGCTGGGTGCTCGCGCTGCTCACCGCGTACGGCATCAGTATCACCCTCGTCGCCGTGTCGACGATGCCGCTGCCGCCCGCCAACATCCGGCAGCCGGTCGCCGACTTCCTGCTGCCGGCGTTTCGCGATGGCGATCTCGCGCTGAACACGCAGAGCGTCGCCGCCGGCGGCGTCGACACCGATTTCCGGGCGCATCATGAGCCGAAAGCGGCGTTCAACCTCGGCATGAAGATGGGGCTCGACGGACACGCCAGCCTGGTGCCGCTCGCAATCGTGTGGCTCGGATGCGCCATGTGGCTCAGCGCCGCTCGAACACCTCGATCACCCACCAGCTCTGGATGTCCGCCGGGCAACCAGGCCCGGGGATTCGTGGAGGCCGACCGCCGTGGACTTCAGGGGCGCCACGGCGCGACGAAGAACGGCATCGTCAGCGAGCTCGGGCTGGCCGTTGCCGGCAGCTCCAGTGTCTCTTTGATCACCGCGAAGAACGCGTCCGCGATCGTCTGATAGCCCGCCGCCGTCGGGTGCAGGCCATCGAAATCGATCAGCGTCGTGACGTCGCCCTTGAACGCCGCATGGACATCCACCAGCGGCACGCCTTCGGCCGCCGCGAGCCCCGGCATGAAGCCGTTGAAGGGCACGACGAACGCCGCGCCGCCGTTCCGCGCAATGCAGCCGGGAAACGCTGCGCTGCCCGTGCAGGCGTTGGGATTCTGCGGGGGCAGGTTCGCGAGATACACCTTCAGCCCCATGGCCTTGCCCACGCGAATCATGGCTTGCACGTTCGAAGCTGCCGGCAGAATCGAGGACGTGCCACCGGGAAGGTCGTTCGCGCCTTCCATCAGCAGCAGCACCTCGTAGCGGTTGCCCGCGGCGATCGTGGCAGGCAGTCGCGCCAGCCCCCGCGCCGTTGTCTCGCCCTGAACGCCGCCGTTCACCACGCCGGGCTGCTGGGTTCGGTATCGAATCGCCAGAAGGCGCGTGAGATCCGCCGCGTAGTTCAAGTACGGATCGATCAGCCGCGGTACGACGGCGACGCCCTCAGACGGGATCTCGCCGGCTGTGATGCTGTCGCCGAACGCGAGGAATCTGGTCAGGCTGAGCCTGGGAGGCCCGAGGACAGTGACGGCGAACGTGCAGGACCCAGTGCGCGCTTTGGCGTCGGTGACCGTGCACGTGACGGTCGTCGACCCTGGCGAGAAGCCGGTCCCGCTCGCCGGCGTACAGGTCGGACCGCTGAGGGGTGACGAGCCGCCGCTGACCGTCGCCACCGCGTAGCCGACGGGGACCGCCAGACCGTCAGGCGATTGCACGGGCGTCGGCGCCGCCGGACACGAGATTGTCGGCGCGCCCGGGTCGACCGGCGTCGGCTGCGCGGGGGTGCTGCTGCACGCCGTCGCGAGGGGCGTAACAAGGAGGAAGAGGACGAACGCGCGCCATTCGCGAAGCGTCGAGCGCCCGGCCCCCGCATCGCTCTGGCGTTCTGGATCAGTTGGCTTCACTGACATTCTCGGCGTCTGAGCTCGCCGGTTCTTGAACCCTCGCTCGGGGCCGCGCCGGCCGCCCCACGACCCGCTCGACCACGATGATCGCACGAGTGTGGAAGCGGAGCGCGCGATCGTGGCGCCAGCGCGCCAGCTGCGAGCGGAGCGCTTTCACGGCTTTCCGCTCGCGCGGCGCGAGCGATGGATCCTCGAGCCGGTCGATGACGGCCAGCTCCAGGTCGGCCATCCCGCGGCCCGGCTCCAACGCGAGAAACGCCCGATTGCCGGCGAGGGGAACGATGTTGACGCCGGGCAGGCGCTTGAAGACCGCGCGGTTCACGACAATCAGGGAGCGACGATCGGCCACCGTCACCAGCTCCGCGTCCGCCTGCTCCTCTATCGCGAAGGTGGGCGGCCGCTTCTCGAAGAGCGTGACGATGGCCCAGGCGAGATCCGGATGGACCCGCCGGAGGCCGCGCACGACCTCCGCGGGCAGCGTGAGCGCCACGACCTGACCCGGACGCCCGAACTTCGGCGGGCGTCCGCGCCTGGCGTGCAGCGGGGATTTCGCGGTCCGCGACGATTCCTTCAGAGGCGGGCCCCGATGACGGACTGCGGCATGTGGCAGGTGACGTCGCGAGAATACCGGAGCGTGGCGGCAGGAGTCAATTCACCACGAGAAATCATGCTTTATTGTAAAGAATCATCGGCGCTAGAACGAGAACGCGCCTCCGCCGGTCGGGAACGGGACCACCACGACGTTGGATCGCTCCTTCACGACGAAGCGGCCGTTGTTGCGGGCGTCGCCGGCGGTCACAAAGAAGCCCACCTGCTCGCCCGTTGCAGGTTGATAGCCGGCCATGACGCCCCAGCGGATCGGGTCGTAGTACCAGTTCCGCGCGTACTGCGACGGCGGGCCACCGTTGCGATCGAGGCCGCGCCAGAACTGGATGCAGCCCGACGCGTACCAGCGGCCGTTGATCTTCAGGGCGATCCAGAGCGTGTACTGCAGGTGCTCCCCTTCCACCATGAACGGCACATCAGGCCAGCTCCCGGGGCCGTCCCTGTTCGTGAAGTCGATACGCGCGCCGGTGTTGTCCAGATCGAGCCGCGTGATCGTCGCCGTCGCCGGCCAGTTCGCCACGTCGGACGGCGAATTGTAAATCGTGGCCGTGCCCAGGTTCAGCGCGTCGTTCGGCGCCGGCCCGCTTGGGCCTGGACCGGGTGTCGGCGTAGGCGCGGGCGCGGGCACCGACGGCGTGACGAACGCGCGAGTCGCGGAGAAGGGACCGAGCGTCGTCGGATCGAACGCGCGCACGTGCCAGTAGTACACCTTGCCGTACACCAGGTCGGCCGGCGGAGTCAGGGGCGTCTGATTCGCCTGTTCGGGGGCCGTCCACGTCACCTTATTGGCGAATGCGTCGCTGTCCCCCAGCTCAACGAGATAGCTGATCGCACCGACCGGGCCGGAGCGCGGCGCATTGGCGACCACGAGCGTCGGCCGCAGGCTGTCAACGAGCGCGTTGGGCGCTGGCGACGAGAGGCCAGGCTCGCCGATGACGATCGGCGTGAACACACTGAAGTCGGATGCCGGCGTGTACGGGCCGGTATTGGCACCGTCCTGCGCGCGGGCACGCCAGAAATACGTCCGCCCCGGCGCGAGCGGATCCGGCAGACGCAGGCTCGTGCGGCCCCCGTCTCCCGGCGCGATCGCCTCGCGCGCGAAGACCTTGTTGTTGAAGTTGGCGTCGGTCGCCACCTCGAAGTCGTAGCTCAATGGGCGCGGGCCGCTGCTCCCCGCGTTCTCGATGAGGAGCGTCACGGGCTGCGTGTCGGTGGCGATCTTCAGGCCGCTCTGAGGCTCGAGAATCTTGGGCGCCGAGATCTCGACGCCGGGGATGGGACCGGCCACGGATGGGCTGAGTGGATTCGAGCTCTTCTCAGCCTGGCACGCGGTCAGCGCGAGCGCGGCGGCAAACAGACTGCCGACGGACACAACCCTTCGCTTCATACAGGCATTCACCCTGGGATTACGCCTTGAGCACACACGCGCCGCGTGCGCATTGCTGCACACCGTTTCTATCGGATCAAGGGCGCTCGAAGTTTAGCGGGCGGGGCTCACGAGCGCTTTAGAGCCGTTTTCACCACCACGTAGTGGTCGGCTTCAGCCGGCCTGCGGCGGTCCGCCTGAAGGCGGACACTACACGCTCGTGAAAACGGATCTAGTTCAGGCGCGGCCGGACCTGGCAGCCCAGCCGCCGCTGGTCGTCCGACGTCCGGTCGGCCTCGGCCGGACGAAAGGCGCGAGAGGCCCGTACCGACATCGCCACGGTGAGCGCGCCCGGCGGAAGCGGCAGGACCACCTCGCGCGTCTCGTTCGCGGCCATGTCGACGTCGAGGTGTCGATCCGCGACCTCGACCGCGACGCGTCCGCTGTTGGGACCCACGTGCAGGATCAGGCGCAGCTCGGTGCCGCCCGCTGGCACGAGCACGAGGCGTCCCGTCTCGGTGCCTCGCGTCCAGAACACGCCGCCTTCGGGATAGGTGTGCTCGTCCGCGTACGCCATATAGCTCTGCGGCCTACCCTCGACCGGCTCGAGCGCCGTCACCGTCAGACCAGACCGGGCCGCACCCGCCGCAAGCTGCAAGGGCGCGATTTCGACGAGACGCGCGGCCGCCGCGGCCCCGCCGTCGGTGAGACCGATTCGCACCGGAGCGGGAACGGCCATGCGGAACCGCACGACGCTTGGATTGCCGAGTGGGCCAGCCGTGCGAGCCACCACGACGTGCTCGGACAGGCTCACCCGGAGCTCCCCTGCGTGCGGCCGGTCGCCACCGAACCAGACTCGCGCTTCATACTCCCCTTCAGGCAGCTCGAAGGGGCCTTCGACCCCTCGGTCCGCCGCCGAATCCGGGTCGCGACCGACCGCGACGGTCAGTGCGGACAGAAGTTCTGGCACGGGGAGCCGCCTCAGCCGCCCGAGATCCACGGGGCGCAGTCGAGCGGCGTCATAGGCGTGCATCAGCGCGAACTGACCGCGAGCCGCCACCGGCGCGCGACTCGTGACGGCACGGCCGCCGACCATGACGCTGGCGGTCGCGCCAGCCACCAGGATCGCCGTGGCGGCCACCGCCCACGACGATCGGGCGATCGTCGAGCGAACGGCGACGGCCGTCACCGCCGCGCCGACGCCGATCGCGGACAACCACATCAGCAGCACCACGAACGACGCGTGCCAGTCTTCTTCGGTGAAGGTCGGGAGCGAGGTGTCCAGCGGCGCGCTCCCTTGCATCGCCTGCACGAGTCCGGCCACGCCGTGCGGATCGCTGAACAGATACGCGGCGCGCGGAGACGCCAGGCACACGGCCGCGATGCCAAGGCTCGCGAGGAGCAAGACGACAGTCGCTGCGCGTCCAGCGACACCGCGAAGCCGATCGACCGCGACGGCGATGCCCGGCGCGAACAACGGGACGACCGGCACCAGAAACCGCGCCGGCGGACTCGATCCTCCCCACCACATGTAGAAGCGCGTCGTGCTCAGGAGAAACGCGGCACCGACGAGCGTGAGGCCGGCCGCGAACATCCGCAGCCTGGCCTCGCGCCACATCATCACGAAACCGGCCAGCGCGAGCACGTAGATCGGGCTGTAGACGAACAGGCCGAACTTCTGATCGAAGAACAGACCGAGGATGCCATGCGGGATGTTTTGCACCAGCACGTTCAGCTTCGTCGAGCTCCCGTACGGCGCCTCGGGATCGAGCGTGCCATACGTCCGGTAAAAGAAGTACAGCCACGCCGCGACCGACGTCGCGATCGGCGCGAGCAGCACCGCCAGCTGTTTCACGCGAGGCCACAAGCGCAGGCACTGCCAGGCCGCAAGCAGCGCGAGAAAGACGACGAACTTCGTGTGCAGCCACGGCAGGCACGCCAGCAGCACGCCGTGCACGAACGTCCGCTGGCCGGACGCGCCGGGCTGCTGTATCCACAGCACCGACCACGCGACGACGAGCGCACCCGGAAGCTCTGGATAAATGAGCCACGCGTGCGGAAGGAACGGGACCGTCAGGCAGACCGCCGCCCAGACGAGCGTCGCGGTGCGCGGCCCCGCCAGCAGCGCGGCCAGGTCGAAGATGGCCAACGCGGTGAGTGCCGCGAGGATCGCCATCGCAGCGACCGCGCCTGACGCTCCCCCGGCTGCATAGGCCGGCACCAGGAGCGCGGGCAGGCCCGGCGAATGAATCGAGTAGATCTCCCCGTGCTGCGCGCGCTGCAGGTAGTCGGGCCGCAGGTCGCCAGGGAAGAACGCGCGGTAGTCCCGGCGTTCGTGGTTGTTGGCGATATCGAGATCGTGATCGACCAGCAGGCTGTGAGTGATAACGAGGTAGTGCGGCTCGTCGCCACCGAAGCCGGCGGCGCTCGTGAATCGCAGCCCGAGTGACAGGTAGAGGACCAGGCTGGCAGCGAACACGGCCGAGCGTCCGAGCGCGAATCGCGGCAACGTGACCTGTGGCCTGAGGCGCGCAAGGCCCCATGACAGCGCGGCCGCCAGAATCACCCAACGGAGTGGTCCGGCGAGGACGAGAACGAGCGGCGCGCGATCCGGCAGCCACGGCAGGAACGGAACGAGCCACAACAGCAGCAGCGACAGCGGCGCCACTCCCGCCGCAAGGCGATCGACGTCAGCCCCGCTTCGGTGCCATGCGAGAGTGAGGACACCCGACAGCAGGACGCTCGCCGCCAGCGCCCACCACAGCCGCGATAACGGCGCCAGCAGGGCCACTCGCACCGGGCCGCCTGCCGGCCACGCGACGATCTGGACGGATGCAGGACTCAGATAGATCGCCGCGGCGACGGCCACGGAGGCGAGCGCCAGCCTGATCAGCGCTCTCGACATGCGGAAGGTCGATCCACCGACGGCACGGGTGGATAGGATACCGCAGTCGTCCGACGACTAGTTGCTCAACCGCAAGCTCAGTGGTGCGTTCTTGTACCACTGCACGAACGCGACGTTCGACCGCTCGCACACGCGTGGGCAGGTTGCCCGAGTGTACGAGCCATCCCGCAGATTGCCCGCCGCGACGAAGACGCCGACTGTTTCCCCATCAGCGGGCTGGTAGCCCGCCATCGCCCCCCAGCGCACGGGGTCGTAAAACCACTCGTAGGAAACGCCATACGATGGCCCCGAATCCTCCAATGCGCGGCCGTGCCAGAACTGGACCACGGCCGAGCAGTACCAGTGCCCTTTGATGTTGCCACAGAGCCCCAGCGTGTATTGGAGTGCGCCGGTCCATCCCGCCGGCACGACATCGGGCCACCGGTTGGGTCCGGTTCTCTTGTCAAAGTCGACCAGGAACGGCCCGCTCGTGAACTCGACCTTCGTAATTCTCGCCGTTTCAGGCCAAGAGCCGAGGTCGGGCGGCGAGTTGACAATCGTCGCCCCCGCCATATCGAACGGCACGTATTTGAACGAAGACACCGACGAGTACGGGCTCGTCACCTGGTTCGTCGGGTCGCTCACCTGGACGCGCCAGAAATACGTGGCGCCCGACGTGAGCTTCGCCGTCATCGCCACGGAGGTCTGACCGGAATGTTCGTCTACCGTGCTCGCGAACACGAGGCTGCCGAAGGCCGACGAGTCGGACACCTCGAACCGGTAAAGGAGCGCGCCGGCGGGTCCCGTCCGCGCGGCATTGTTCACCGCCAGCGTGCCATTGGTGCCGAGCGTCGCCCCCTGCGTCGGCGAGACCACCACCGGCGCCTGGATGACGACCTGCGGGCCGACGTCGAAGCCGCGGCCCGGGGTGAACGGGCCCGGGACGCTGCCGGCCGTCGCGCGTGCGCGCCAGAAGTAGCTCTTGGCCAGCGGACCGGGGAGCGTGTCGATTGTGAGCGCCGTCGATCCATCGGCGCCTTCGGCGACATTGTCCTTCGCGTAGACCTTGCTCACGAACTCGCCGTCGGTGGCCACCTCGAACGTGTAGGTCATCGCCGCCGATCCCGTCTGGGCAGCATTTTTCACCGTCAGCGTCAACGGCTGGTCCGCGAACTTGAACTGCTCGTTCGTGGCCGGCGTCGTCAACTGGGGCGAGGTGATCGTGATGCCGGTGTTCGCGTCGGTCACCGACGCGCTCCCGGACGATGCTGCCAGATCGGACGGGCGCGCGGGGCTGCTCTTCTGACAGGCCGCCGTGGCGGCGAACAGCGCTAGCGCGCTCAAGAGACCGAGGGACTTCAGCTTCATATGCTCCTACCGCGGTTAAAGTCGTGTGAAACGAGCGTATAACGAATCGTGCCTGAGTACGATCTGCCGCGACGAAGGCTGGGAGACCTGTCGGCGGCCATGAAGGAGTGACAAGAATACGGAATCATGATCACGCCGTCAAGCGCTATCTGCAAGCGCACGGCGGACTTATTCCCGGATCTCACGGATTACGTAGGTCGGTTTCTTCAGCGACTCGTGGTAGGTCCGCGCCTGCATCTCGGCGAGCAGCCCGAGCGTCACGAGCTGGACGCCGGTGAAAATCAGCAGGATGCCGAGCAGCAGCAGCGGCCGGTTCGCCAGCGACGTGACGTCCCTCCACCATTCCAACGCGAGCCAGCCGCTGATCAGCGTCCCGGCAAGGGCCATCCCGATGCCGATCAGCCCGAAGATCTGCAACGGCCGCGTGGCATAGCTCAGCAGAAACTTGACCGTCACCAAATCGAGGATCACGCGGACGGTCCGGCCGATGCCGTACTTCGACTGGCCGTACTTGCGCGCCCGGTGGTTCACCACGATCTCGCCGATGCTCGACGTCTGCTCGCTCGCGATGGCCGGCAGGAACCGGTGCATCTCGCCGTACAGCTTCATCTCTTTCACGATTTCGGCGCGGAACACCTTGAGCGAACAGCCGTAGTCGTGCAGGTGCACGCCGGTGACGACCGAGATGAGGCTGTTCGCCAGCATCGAGGGGATGCGCCGCGAGATGAGCGCGTCCTTCCGATCTTTCCGCCAGCCGCACACGATGTCGTAGCCGCTCTCGAGCATCGCGACCATCGCGGGAATGTCGCGCGGGTCGTTCTGCAGGTCGCCGTCCGACGTGATGATGAGCCGCCCGCGGGCGTGCTCGAAGCCGGCGGCAAACGCCGCGGTCTGGCCGAAGTTGCGCCGCAGCCGGATCACGCGCAGCCGCGGATCCGCCGCCTGCAGGCGCGCGAGAATCTCGAACCCGTCGTCCGTGCTCCCGTCGTCGATGATGATGATTTCGTACGAGCGTCCGCAGGCGCCAAGCGTCTCGGTCAGCTCACGGTGGAGCTCGACGAGCGCAGGCGCCTCATTCCTGATCGGGATGACGACGCTCAGGTCCGGGTTCATCGGGGCGGTAGCCAATGATACTTTATCGGTCCTTCCGCGCCCGCTCTTTGCTCCAGAGCAGGTATGCCGCGAAGCCGGCGAGCAGGACGCCCGCCACCGTCAGCGAGACCATGGCGCCGTGCTCGTGCACGTAGGCCGTGGCGCGGTCGCCGTAGCGGACCGCCAGCAGCCCGAGCGCGAGGTAGCGCGCGCCGCGGCCAATCGCGATGGCCGCCGCGAATCGCGTCGCGCTGATGCCGACGACGCCGGCGAGCAGGATGAAGATCTTGAACGGCGCCGGCGGTGGCAGGATCGAGGGCACCAGTACTGCCATGACGCCGTGCCGCTGCAAGGCGGCCATCGCGCGCGCGACCTTCTCGCCCCCGAACCGCTGCCTGACGAGCGCTTCGCCGCCTTTCCGTCCGAGGTAGTGCAGCATGAGACATCCGGCGGTCGATCCCGCAACCGTGGTCCCGACCAACCAGAGCAGGCCGGCTGGACGGCGCGTCACCATCACGACGAGCAGCAGGTCGGTGATGCCCGGCAGCGGGAGGAACGACGAATCGAGGAACGCGACGAGAAAGAGGCCTGGCGCGCCCAGCGTCAACGCGAGCGCGCGTAGGCTGCCGACAAATCTGCCCATAGAATGAACGGGTGATTATACCGTTCGCGCGCCGGCGCGCCGTCCCGGTGGCCATCGCGCTGGCCGCGGCGATCGGCGGCGCGATCCTCGCGTGGCACTATCACCGGCTCGGGCTCACGCTGAGCCACTACGACGCGCGCGGTCATCTCGTGGTCGCGCGGCGGATCATGGACAGCATCACGCCGGGCTGGCAGCAGATCGGCGCCGTGTGGCTCCCGCTGCCCCACCTGCTCAACGCGATTCCGATTCAAGTCGATCTCTTCTACCGGACCGGCGCGTCCGCGGTGGCGATCTCGATCGCGTCGTACGCGATCGCGACGGGCGCGATTGCGTGGATCGTGCTGGCCCTCACCGGTTCATCGAGCGCGGCGCTCGCGGGCGCGGCCGTGTTCGCGCTCAACCCGAACGTCCTGTACCTGCAATCCACGCCGATGACCGAGCCGCTGTTGCTCGCGACGACGACCGTCGCGGTGGCGATGTTGATGGCCCGCTGCAGTCGTAGCGCAGGCCTTCAGGCCTGCGATCGTGATTCTGCCGGTCGTAGTGCAGGCCTTCAGGCCTGCCATGTCGGGTGGGCGTTCGCGCTGGCGTGTCTGACGCGGTACGAGGCGTGGCCGGTCACCGTGTGCGCGTTGACGGCGGCGGCGTGGGTCCTGTGGCGGCGCGGTCGACCCGTGCCCGCCGCGTTGCGCGAGGTCGCCACGATCGCCGTCTACCCCGCCCTCGCGCTCGTCGGCTTCGCGATCTTCAGCCGCGTCGTCGTCGGCGCGTGGTTTGTGTCGAGCGACTTCTTCGTGCCGGACAACAAAGCGCTAGGCGATCCGGTGATGGCGGCGGCCGAAATCGGCTGGGGCACGCGCATGCTCAGCGGCGCGCTGCTCGTCGCCGTCGGCGGCGTGGGTGCCGTGCTCCTGCTCGGCATGGGACTCGCCAGCCGCCGGCGCGCCGGCGCGTTGATCGCGTTATCGCTGCTCGCGACGTCCGCGATTCCGTGGGTGGCGTTCGTCAAAGGCCACCCTTTTCGCATCCGCTACATGGTGCCGCTGATTGCGATTGAGGCGATCGGCGCGGGCGTCGCCGCCGGAGCCCTCGAGCGCCGCCGCCTTCAGCTCGCGCTTGCGATCGCCGTGCTCTCGGTGGCCGCCTTCGAGCTTCGGCCGCTCGACAGGTCCGCGCCGATGGTCGTCGAAGCGCAGTGGGATCGGCCCAACGCGCCGGTCCGCGCCCGCGTCACGGCGTGCCTCGATCGGCCCGGCACGGGCGAGAAGATCATGGCCAGCATGGGATCGCTCGGCCACTACATGCAGGAAGCGTCGAATGCCGGCTTCGCGATCCGCGATTTTCTCCACGAGGGCAACGGCGACATCTGGCTCGCCGCGCTGGAGAGCCCACGCCCGTACGCCGCCTGGATGATGATTGAGGAAAAAGCGGAGGGCGGCGACATGCTCGCGCACATCGCACGCGAGCGGCCGTCGTTTCTCGAGGGCTACGAACGGGTGTGCGAAGGGGCGGGCTTGGCGCTGTACCGAAGGGCTAAAGGCTAAGGGCTGAGGGCTGAGGGCTAAGGAATGCAAACGCCGCCACGCTGACGTAGTGCCCTCAGCCCTCAGCCCTTAGCCCTGGTCGATCACCGTCGGCCCTGGTCGATCTCAGAACCTGGCGTTGATCGTCACCGCGTAGGTCATTCCGCCGAGATCGATCTTGCTGCCGGCAAAATCCTGATCGGCCGGCAGGGTACCCATGGCGGACTGGTACCGAATTTCTCCGCCAACGCCCCACGAGCCGATTGGCACGCGCACGCCGCCGAGGATCACGGGGCCCGTCGCGCTGCCGCTGCCCACGAAGCTGCCGTGGATGATTGAGACGTTGTCGTCCGCGACGAAATCCCCGACCTCGCTGTATCGCCATGCGAACACACCCACACCGCCGCCGATGTACGGCTGGATGCCATCGTGGTGCCCGAGCGGCAGGAACCGGATCGTGGCCGTGAACGGCACGACTCGCAGCTTCAGGTCGGCGAGGATGGGATCGCCGGTCCCCTGGAACTCCTTGAATCGATCCGCGGCGGGCGTCGAGCGCTGATAGAACCCGAGACCGAGCCCCGCGTCGAACTTGTCCCCAAGGCCGACGAGCCACTCGGCGCCAATGGTCGGGCCGTTCAAATCCCCGACGTTGAAATCCAGGAACGAGCGATCCTGCACCAGCACGTCCTGGCGATCTCGTGCGTCTTCGGCGCGGGGCGCGAAGCCGCCGACGTAGAAGTTCACCGATTGCTGAGCTGAGGCCAACGCGGGGGCCATGAGCAGCACCGTCACGGCCAACGTGCACGATTTCAGTCCGGCCGGAAGCACTCGTCGCATAGGGGCGCTCCTTTGCAACAGTCAGTAGCAGGACGGATGCCAGAAAACCGGTCGAAAAACGGCGAGAATCGGCCCGCGCCGACTGCCGCTGTCTCTCGCGGGTATCAGAGCGTCACTTTCGGAGCACGCCCGGCCCGGAACGACGTGATGGTCTGGAGCATCGCGTCGTGCAGGTGTCCGTTTGTGGCCAGGACCTGTCCGCCACGCGAGGTGAACGGCGCCCCGTCCGTGTTCGTGACGCAACCGCCAGCCTCGGCCACGATGAGCGCGCCTCCGGCGATATCCCACGGCTTGAGGTCCGTTTCCCAGAACCCATCCATCCGGCCCGCCGCGACGTAACAGAGGTCGATCGCGGCCGAGCCGAGCCGTCGCACCGCGCGGGCCTGGCCCACGAAGGCGCCGAACAGCCCGACGATCTCGTCCACCCGCGCGTGCACGTCGTAGGGAAATCCCGTCACGAGCATCGCGTCCACCAGCCGCGTCGCCGACGACACGTGGATCGGCGCGCCGTTCAGAAAAGCGCCGCCGCCCCGTTCGGCAGTGAACAGTTCCCGGCGATTGGGATCGTAGACGGCGGCCACTTCGGCCACGCCGTCGATCTCGAGGGCCAGCGACGCGCAGAAGATCGGCAGACCGTGCGCGTAATTCGTCGTGCCGTCAATCGGATCGAACACCCAGCAGGCGCCGGGCGGCACCTCCGCCGCGCCACCGAGCTCTTCGGCGAGGATGTGATGATCCGGAAATCGTTCCGCGATGAGGGCGCGGAACGCGCGCTCGACCGCAACGTCGACCTCGGTGACCAGATCGATCGTCCCTTTCTTGTCGATCTGGTGGGTCTGGCCGAACCGCGCCATCTGCTCGTCGCCCGCGAGGACGACCGCCTCGACGGCCGTGGTGAGCCACAGCGGGTTGAGCGCCACTCAGGCCTGCGCCGATCGGTCGCTCGCGCCGGGACGATGCACGCGCTTCACCATCCGAATCTCCATGCCGCCTTCCGGCGCGCGCCGCAGCTGCATGTCGTCCATGAAATTGCGGATCAGGAAGATGCCCCGGCCGCTCGATTTCAGCAGGTTCTCGGGATCGAGCGGGTTGGCCACCGTCTCGGGGTCGAACCCCTCACCCTGGTCGCGCACGCGAATGGTCAGCTCGGGCACGTCGGCCGGCGTCGCCGTCTCGAATTCGACGAACACATGCTTGCTCGCGTCGCTGTGGTTGCCGTGTTTGATGGCGTTGATGACCGATTCCCGAATCGCCACGCCCACCCAGTGCAGCGAATCCTCGTCGAGCCCGATGCCGCGCGCGAGGTGGTCGCTCACCACCTGCACGAAATCGAGCATCTCGAACGCGCTGGTGAATTCGATCCGGACGATGCTGTGGCCGTTTGCCGTCATCTGTTCGTCATGGCGCACTGCATACCATCTCTTCGGCGATGTCAAGGCACGCGGCCAAATCGGGCAAGTCGTTTAAGATCGGATCGACATGCCACCGCCTGCCGCCACGATCACGCCTGCCCGCCGTCTGCGCGGCCGGCTCCGCGTACCAGGCGACAAATCGATCGCCCATCGCTACGCCCTCCTGGCCGCCCTGGCGGAAGGGCGTTCGACGCTGACCCATTTTGCCCCAGGAGCCGACTGCCGGTCGACGCTGGCGTGCCTGCGGGAGCTGGGCGTCGACGTCGAAGAGGGGCCGCCCGGGACCGTTACCATACTGGGACGAGGTTTCGGCCGACTCTGTTCGCCCTCTCACGCGCTCGACTGCGGCAACTCGGGCACGACGATGCGGCTGATGGCCGGCGTGCTGGCTGGTTACCCGTTTTCGACCACCATGATCGGCGACGCGTCGCTGTCGCGCCGCCCGATGCGCCGCGTCATCGAGCCGCTCGACCGCATGGGCGCGCGCATCGAGGCCACCGACGGACACGCGCCGCTGACGATTCACGGCGCGCGATTGCACGCGATTACGCATCGCCCCGAGACGCCCAGCGCCCAGGTCAAGAGCGCCGTGCTGCTCGCGGGGCTGCACGCCGACGGCGTCACGAGCGTCATCGAGCCGGCCGCGACGCGCGACCACACCGAGCGGGCGCTGACGGCCTTTGGCGGCACGGTCATCCTCAATGGACGGACCGTCTCGGTCGCCGGCGGTCAGCGGCTGCGGGGACAGATGCTCACCGTCCCCGGCGACTTCTCGTCCGCCGCGTTCTGGCTGGTCGGCGCCGCGGCGTTGCCCGGCTCGCGCGTCGAGATCGAGGACGTCGGCCTCAACCCGACGCGGACGTCGCTGCTCGACGTGCTGCGGCGTTTCGGCGCGCGGGTGGAGGTGCAGCTGACGACGACCGAGGCGGGCGAACCGCGTGGGACGATCCTGGTGGAAGGCGATCGCACCCTCCGCCTCGACATCGCGCCCGAGGAAGTGCCGGGCCTCATCGACGAACTGCCCGCGATTGCCGCGCTGGCGGCGCACGGCGGCGAAGTGGCCGTCCGCGGCGCGAGCGAGCTCCGCGTCAAGGAGAGCGATCGCATTGCCGCGCTCGTCGCCGGGTTCCGCGGTCTCGGCATCGACGCCGAAGAACGGCCCGACGGATTCATCGTCCGGGGGCCGGCGTCCGGATCCGCGCGGCCGAAGGGCGGCAGAGCCGACGCGCAAGGCGATCACCGCATGGCCATGGCCTTCGCCATCGCCGCGCTCGCGGGGGAACAGCCGTCGGCGATCGACGGCTCGGACGTGGTCGGCATCTCCTATCCGGGGTTTTTCGAGGCGCTCGGCCGGCTCGTCGCGCCCCTCGACGAGCCTGGGGCGTTCTGAGTGGATCTTTAGGGACGTGAAGGCAGACAAGGTTTATCTCGTCGGGTTCATGGCGGCCGGCAAATCCACGCTGGCGCGGGCGCTGGCCAAACGGCTGGATTGGCGAGCCGTCGACATCGACGAGCTCATCGAGCAGCGCGAGCACCAGTCGGTATCGGAGATCTTTGCCCGGCGCGGCGAAGCGTACTTCCGGTCGGTGGAGCGCGCCGTGCTCGCCGAACAACTGGTGCCGCGTCACTTGGTGGTGGCGACCGGCGGGGGCACGTTCGCCGACGCGCAGAATCGGGCCGCGATCAACACCGACGGCGTCTCGGTGTGGCTCGACGTGCCGCTGGAACGGCTGATCGCCCGGATCCCCGCCGACGGCCGGCGACCGCTCTCTGCCGATCGCGCGGGGTTCGAACGCCTGTATTATCAACGGCGCGCAGCCTACGAACAGGCGCACGTCCGGCTCGACGCCGGGCGCGCCGGCGTGGACGCGCTCGTTGAACAGCTCGTCGACTGGCTGGGACACTGATGCGCTATCTCGTCTTGACCGACATTCACGCGAACCTCGAAGCCCTCGACACGTGTCTCGCCGACGCGCGCGCGCGCACCTACGACGAGACCCTCGTGCTGGGCGATCTGGTCGGCTACGGCGCCGATCCGAACGCCGTCGTCGAACGGGTGCAGGCGCTGGCGCCCCTCGCCCTCGTGCGCGGCAACCACGACAAGGTCGCGTGCGGGCTCGAACAGGCCGAGGGCTTCAATGCCGTGGCCAGGAGCGCGGCGCGATGGACGCTCGAGGTGCTGAAGCCCGAGTATCGCGACTGGCTCGCCGTCCTGCCGGAAGGGCCGCACGTCGTGGACGACCTCGTCGAAATCTGCCACGGGTCGCCCTTCGACGAGGACGCCTACATCTTCGACGAGCTCGATGCCGTGCGGGCGCTGAAGGTGTCCACGCGGCCGCTCTGCCTGTTCGGCCACACGCACTACCCCATCACCTTCGAGCTGTCGGACCAGTCGTTCGACAGCGTCGGGTCGGCCGCCGCGCCCGAGACGACGATCCAGCTGAAACCCGGATCGAAGTATCTCGTGAACCCGGGTTCGGTCGGCCAGCCGCGCGACGGCGATCCACGCGCCGCCTACGCCATCGTCGACACGGCGCAGCGTCGTGTCGAGCTGTTTCGCTTGAAGTATCCCGTCGAGGAAGCGCAGGCGAAGGTGATCAAGGCGGGGCTGCCGGAAGTGCTCGCGCAGCGGCTAGGGGTTGGACGCTGAACTTAGAACTGAGAACTGAGAACTGAGAACTGAGAACTCACAACTGAGAAGTTGAAGTTTGAAACTTAAGTTCTCAGTTGTGAGTTCTCAGTTTTGAGTTTAGCGGCGCGTTCTTCGCGCCGCTTCAGTTCCGCGGCGTAGGCGTCACGCGCCGCGCGCGAGCCGAGCACCCAGCCGACGATCAACCCGATCAACACCATCGCCGGGATGAAAATGAAATGCCCCGCCGTCATCGCCGCGTCGTCTTCTGCTCGAGGGCGCGCATGTCGGCTTCGACCCGGTTCAGCCGGCGCCAGATCGTCCACAGATAGAACATCACCGCGATCCAGACGAAGGCGTACGCCGCGATGAGATACGGAGCCGCCGGCAGTTGTTCGCTCGGCGGCAGGGTCTCCACCGGCACGAACTCGCTCTGTCCCGGTGGCGGTTGGACGGCGAACACGGGTGCGGCGAGCAGCAGCCACGACGATGCGGCGATCAGGATTCGACGAACGCTCATGATGACTCCTCGTGCGCGAGATACAGCTCGTCGAGCGCCGTCTGACGCTCGGCGAGGTTCAGGCGCAGCTGCAGCAGCACGACGAACAGCAGGATGAATGCGACCGAGCAGAACGCGAACGGGATGCCCATGTCGGGCTTCAGCGTCGGGACGACGCTCGTCTTCGGATGGACCGTCCGCCAGATGTCCACCGAATAGTAGACGAACGGCGTCGTGGCGGCGCCGAACAGCGCGGTTCCGGCGGCGAGCTTCTCCGAACCCGGTCCGCCGTACGCGCGCACCAGCAGATACGCGACAAAGATCAGCTCGAGCAGCAGGGCCGACGTGAGACGCGCGTCCCACTGCCACCAGACGCCCCAGGCTTTGCGGCCCCACAGCGGCCCCGTGATGAGCCCCATCAGGCCGAACACGACCGCGAGCTCGGCCGCCGAGACGGCATAGCGATCGGCCGCGGAATTGTTCTTGAACAGGTAAAGCGCGCTCGCGACGCCGCACACGGCAATCGCCGAATACATCGCCATCCACGACGGCACGTGGTAGTAGAACACCTTCTGAATCAGCCCCATCGTCGACTCGTAGGGCGCCCTGGCGATCAGGAACGGCGCCACCACGAACATCGCGCCGACGATGACCACGAGCGGACCGAACGCTTTTTTCATAACCTACTCCGTCATCAGCGGCTCGAAGGTCCAGAGCGCCAGCGTGACGAACACCACGTCGAAGGAGACGAGGATCCCGATCCACATCTTCGCCGTCGGTTCGTCGGGTGTCGCGCCGAGCAGCGCCGAGGTTCCCCGAACCCCCGCAATGATCACCGGAATGGTGATCGGATACAACAGGATCGGCAGCAGCACGTCGCGCGACCGCGCGCGGACGAGCATGGCGGCGAACAGCGTGCCGACCGCCGCGAATCCGATCGTGCCGCCGGCGAGCAACCCGGCCAGCAGCAGCGGCCGGCTGAAGAGCGTGGCCTGAAAGAGAAACGCGACCATCGGCACGAGCATCAGCTCTGCCAGGCCGAGCAGCGCGAGCATCCCCAGGAGCTTGCCGAGGTAGAGCGCCGGCCGCGGCGCCGGCGCCAGGAGCAGCGCGCGCAGCGTCTCGCTGTAGCGCTCGCGCTCGAAGGTGCGGCCGAGCGCCAGCGTGCCCGAGAACGCAATCGCGATCCACAGGATGCCTGCCGCGGCGTCAGGAACGGCCTGCCCCTCCTTCACGAACGCGAACGCAAAGACCAGCACGCACGACGCCGCGAAGAACAGCGTCGTCGTGAGCACCTCCCAGCTTCTCGCCTCGATGGCGACGTCCTTCCGAAGCACGAGCCATGCGGTTCGAAAGAACATGTCAGGCGGCCCCAATCTGCGCGCGGTACCGCGCGCGCAGGCCGGCCGCCGCCGGTTCGTCGGACAACAGCCGGCCGCCGCGGATGAGCGCCACGCGCGTCACCAAGCCGTCGGCCAGATCGAGGTCGTGCGTGGCGAGGACGACGATCGCACCCGACGCCGCGAGGGCGCGCAGCCGATCCGACACGAGGCCGACCGCCCGATCGTCGAGCCCGGTGAACGGTTCGTCGAACAGCACCAGCCGCGGGTCGTGCAGCAGCGCGCGTTCGAGTGCGAGCCGCTGGCGCATGCCGCGCGAGAAGCCGGTCACCGGTTCGCCCATACGGTCCGCGAGCCCCGCGCGCTCGAGCGCGGCATCCACCACGCCGCCGTCGGGATCGAGCCCGTACAGCTCGGCGAAGAACGTGAGATTCTGTCGCGCGGACAGCTCCGGATACAAATGGAGCTCGTGCGCGAGCAGGCCGATGCGGCGTCTGAGCGCGGGGCCAAGCGCCCTGGCCGAGTGATCGCCGTAGCGCACTTCGCCCGAGCTGGGCGCGGCGAGCGTCGCCATCACTCCGATCAGCGTGGATTTGCCGGCACCGTTGGGTCCGAGCAGCCCGAGAATGTCGCCGGTGCGCGCGGTGAGCGACACGTGCGACAGCGCGCGGCGGCGGCCGAAGTGTCGCGAGACGTCGATCAGGCGAACGGAGTCGAAGTCGAGGTTCACGCCCTTCGACCGTTCGACCTGCTCAGGGTCGCCCCGAGCCGCGTCGAGCGACGACACGCTCAGGGTGCCCCGAGCGCGTTGAGGGGTGCGGCCTGGCCGGCGCCGGGGGCCTGCGGGGCGGGGTCGAGGCCGTCCAGGCCCCCGTAGACCTGCTCGAGCGCGGCGAGGAGCTCCTCGCGGCGCGTGGCCCACCGACGCGCGTCGGCGCGGCCGGTGCGGTGGTCGTGCTCGAGCCGGACCAGATCGCCGAAAAGCCTCTCGCGACGCGCGATGAGGCGCTTGCGTTCCGCCGCGCGGCCAGCCGGATCGTCGTCGGGCCGGCCGCCGGCCCACACGCCGATGATCACGATCAGGGCGGCCATCGCCAGCGCGACCGTGCGCGGCGCAGTGCTGTGGTGAGGAACGCCGCTCAGCGTCAGCTCGAGCGCCTGGCCCGCCGCCAGCACGCCGCCCGTCCCGGCGATGAAGGTGTCGCCCTCGGCTGGAATCTCGCGCTGATTGGTGACCTGTGGCGAGCCGAGCGCGGTGGCGCCGACCTTCTTGACGACCACCGCCACCTGCTCGAACGTGGCAGGAAACTTCTGCGCGATCCGGACCGTCCCGCTGCCGGTCGGCAGCTCGCACGCCACCTGCACGAACGTGTGGCCCGGCGCGAACGGTCCCTGCACGGTGACGCGCGTGCCCTTCACGGTCGCGCTCGGCGACGAGCCTTCCATGATGGTGGTGCCAGTCGCGTCCTCGGGCATGTCGAACACGAACGGCGTCGGCGGGTTCACCGGCGCGCGCGCGTTGTTGACGATGTCGAGAAGATAGAACACCTGCACGCCCTCGTCGCCCGGCTCCATCACGATGCGCGACTGGTCGCCGATGACGACCTGGCCGCTGATCGGCGGTGCGTCCGGCGTTGTCGCGGGGCCCTTGGACGCGTCGGTCGCCACCAGCATCAGCCGGACGCCACCTTGTGCGGGCGCGGGGAACTCCTGCGACTCGAGGCGCTCGCCGTCGACGACCGCGGTCGCCTTCACCGTCTCGCCCGCCGTCAGGTTCGAGAACTGCGCGCGGCCGCTTTCGTCGGTCTTCATCGTGAGCACGTTCGAGCCGACGTGGAGCTCGACCGGGTGATTGGCAATGTTGTTCGACAGATCGCCGCGAATGAGACGCACCGACACGGCGCCCTTCGGCAGGTCGTCGACGGGACGCGGAATGCCCGACATCTGCTTCATGTCGGGCATCGCGGACTGCGCACGCACATCCTGGCGCGCAGCACCAAGGACACAAAGGCCACCAAGGACACCAAGGATCAGACCTCCAAGAGCAGACCCGAGCCTTCCCTTTGTGTCCTTCGTGCCCTTTGTGTGCTTCGCGTTGATGGTGTCCATGGTGGTGAATCAGCGCGCGGCGAGAGGCTGGCCGCACGCCTTGCAGAAACGCGCGTCGAGGTCGTTCGCCGTCGCGCACTGCGGGCAGGCGTGTCCGGCTGCTGCTTTCGCGCTCCGGTTGTCGGCGCTGTCGCCGAGCCGCCTTGCGAGATCGCGTTCGATCTGGTCGCGATAGCCGGACCCCGCATCCAGCTGCCGCATGATGCGCGCCGCCCGCGCGCGGAGCCGGGCCGACATCTCGCGCCAGTCAGACTCGGAGAGCTTGCCCATCGCGCGGTCGAACTCGAGCTCCTTGATCGACTTCAGCGCGAGCATCTTCTCCCGCTCGAGCGCGACCCGCGTCCGCTGCCCGATCATCGCCGTGCGGTCCTCTTCGGTCGAGACCAGCGGCCCCAGCGTGCGCAGCGCCGCCAGGCCGACGAGCGCCGAGGTCGCCATCAGGACGCCGAGCAGGACCACGGCGGTCACGCCCTGCCCGCGCGCGATGAAGGTGACCGCGGTGGCGCAACCGAGCGCCGCCAGCACGAAAAACTGCCAGGGCTGAAGACTCGAGTCCCGTTGAAGGCTCGATGTGGCGTCCGGCTTCAGCCGGACCTCTCTAGTCGAGGTCTCTGAGCTCATCGTCGATGCGCTCGTCGAGCGCCAGATCGGTGTGAATCGGATCGGCGGGTGCGTCTCCCGACCTGCGCGTCCACTTGACCGCCGCGATGCCGACCGCCACGGCGCCGCCGGCGCCCATCAGGTAGGGAAACAGCCAGGCCAGCCGGTTGAAACCCTGATTGAGCGGCGCGCCGAGCATCTCCTGGCTGCCGTGTTTGGCGATGAACGCCTGAATGATCTCGTCGTGCGTCTTGCCCTGATCGATGAGTGCCGCCAGGTCCGCGCGCATCTCATGGGACACCGAGCACGGATCTTTCCGGCATTCCGCGATGGTCGCGTGCCCGCAGGTGCCGCACGTGCAGACGAGCTCGTGCTGCATCTGTTTTTCGAAATCGGTCCGGGGGTAATACGACGACTGGATGTTCTGATCGGCTGGGCCCATGCCCGCCTGGGCCGACAGCCTCGCGCCGCCGGCGATCGTCAGCGCGAGCAGCAGCGCCAAGGTGCCCGCGGTCGCGCCCGCCTCGCCCGGCAGGCTCGCCAGCGCGAACGAGTACGCCCGCTCGGGCAACAGCGCGATGCCGGTGCCGAGCGCCATGATGCCGAAGCCGAACCAGATCCAGTCCACCAGCGGGTTGACGACGATCTGCAAGGTCGCGGTCTGCGTCGCGAGATCAGCGGGCTGGAACGCCAGGACGATGTAGAGATCCTCCGCGAAGGATCGACGAATCGCGACCTCGGTCGTCGGCTCCTGTTCGTGCTTCCGGTACGCCCACTTCGCCGGATACAGCGTGTCGATCAGCTTGCCCTTCTGGAAGACCGAGAGGTACGCCGTGGTCATCTGCTTCTGACCGTCGTCGTTCACCTTCAGGCCGTCGTTGCGGATGGTGTAGCTGCCAACGGTGGCCTGCTGCCCCGGCTTGAGCAGCACCTGCTCGTCCTTCTTGAAGCCGTTGCCGGCAAAGCCGAGGAAGATGAGCACGATGCCGAGGTGGACGATGTAGCCGCCGTAGCGGCGCTTGTTGCGGCCGACGAGCCCGATGATCGCCGTGATGATGTCGGTGCCCGTGTTCTTGCGGCGCACGTTCCCGCCGCGCCAGAACTCCTGGACGATCGTGCCGATGACCATCGCGGACATCGCGAAGCAGAGGCCCGACGACCACACGCGCACGCCGAGCGCGGCCAGCGTGCCGGCCGTCACGACGGCGGCGCCCACCGGAAACAGGAACGAATCGCGCAGGTTCGTGATCGTCGACTTGCGCCACGCGAGCAGGGGACCGACGCCGGTCAGAAACAGCAGGATGAAGCCGATCGGCACCATCCACTTGTTGAAGAACGGTCCGGCCACCGTGAGCCGGTTGCCGGTGACGGCTTCGCTGAGCGTCGGAAACATCGTGGCGAAGAGGACGAACAGCGCCGCGAACAGCAGCACCCAGTTGTTCACCAGGAACGCCGCCTCGCGCGACACCCACGAATCGAGCTCGTTGCGCGCCTTGAGCAGCGGCAGCCGCCAGATGACCAGCCCGAAGCTGAAGGTCAGGATGATCACCATGAAGCCGGTGAAGAGCTTGGCGAGCATCGGATCGTCGCCGAACGCATGCACCGACTGCACGACGCCCGAGCGCGTCATGAACGTGCCGAAGATGGTCAGGAAGAATGTGGTGATGACGAGCACGACGTTCCAGACGCGGAGCATGCTGCGGCGCTCCTGCACCATCACGGAGTGCAGGAACGCCGTCGCCGTGAACCAGGGCAGCAGCGCGGCGTTCTCGACCGGATCCCAGGCCCAATAGCCACCCCAGCCGAGCTCCTCGTACGCCCAGATCATTCCGAGAATCAGGCCGAAGGACAGGAACAGCCAGCTGAACATCGTCCAGCGGCGGACGGCGCGGAGCCACGAGTCGTCCAGGTTGCCCGTCATCAGCGCCGCGATCCCGAACGCGAACGGAATCGTCATCCCGACGAAGCCGATGTACAGCGACGGCGGGTGAATCGCCATGTAGACGTTCTGCAGGAGCGGGTTGAGCCCCTGCCCGTCGGCCGGCACGGCCGTGAGATACGTCGCGAACGGATTCTTGTGCGCAACCATCAGGTACAGAAAGAACATCTGGACCGACGAGATGGTGGCGACGACGTACGGGATCAGCTCGCGGTAGCGTTCCCGGTTCACCCAGACGGCGATCGATCCGAAGACCGACAGCAGAAACACCCAGAACATGATGGAGCCGTCGAGCCCGCCCCAGTACGAGGTGATCCGGTAGAACAGCGGCTGCACGCTGTCCGAATAGTGCTCGACGTACTTGATCGAGTAATCCCCGGTCATGAACGCGTTGATGATCACCGCCGAGGCGGCTGTCATCAGCGCCGAGACCAGGTAGAACGCGCCGATGCCGCTCTCAATCAGCCGGCGCGACCGCCGGCGCGCGCCGACAACCGAGATCACAGCCGAATAGCTGCAGACGACAAATGTAGCGAGCAGAAGGAAGGTGCCGAGGGAGGCCATTGAACTCCTAAGAGCCGGCTGCGGCCGATTTCGCTTCGTACTTGGACGGGCACTTCGCCATCACGCCGTTCGGATCGGTGTGGAATCCGTCGGGCCCGAGACGGCCTTTCAGCACGACCTCGGCTTCGCCCTTGAACGTGTCGGGCACGATGCCGGTGTACCAGGCGTCGATGACCTGGCCGGATTCACCCGCACGAGCCGGGCTGTTCTGGACCTTGAATTTGTAATCGAGCGAATCGGGCTTCCGGAGGATGGACCCGGGCACGACGTAGCCGTGGAGTTGCAGCTGCTTGCCGTGCCACTCCTGCTGGTTCGTCATGACCTCGTCGATGTCCTTGAAGTACTCGGTGCCTTCCCGCATCGTAGACCACAGCAGGGTCCCAAATGCCAAAAGGAGAACCGTTGCGGTGGCGCCTATCTTGATATATCGATGTGTCATAAGGACTTCCGGGATGAGGGCTGCAGTCAGGATAGCCCCTCTTCGGTTCCGATGCAAGGATCGGGACGGGGGACGAATCAGGCCATTTTCAGCCGGTTGGCCACCCTAGTGCCGGATTTCCGTCAGTAACTCAGCGACGCACCCCATCGGGAGGCCCACCACGTTTGAGTACGACCCCTCGATGCGCGGGATGAACCGCGACGCCAGGCCCTGGATCGCATAGGCGCCGGCCTTGTCGCGCCCTTCCCCGCTGGCCACGTACCCTAAGACGTCGGCGTCGGACAGAACGGTGAAATGGACGATGGTCGTCTCCACCCGCCCCACTTCACAGGCGCCTTGTCGCAGGCTGATGCCGGTCAGCACCTCGTGCCGCCTCCCCGACAAGCATCGCAGCATCGCCGCCGCGTCGTCGTCGTCGCGCGGCTTCCCCAGGATCTCGCCCTCGAGGACGACGGCCGTGTCCGCGCCGAGGACCACGACGTCGTCGTCGGCAGGCCTGAAAAGCCTGTGAAGAAGGGCGACGTTTGAACGCAGAGCTCGCAGAGCACGCTGAAAGATCCCCGGGCATTTCCTCTCTGCGGCCTCTGCGGTCTCCGCGTTGAATGTGACTTGTTCACAAGCTCTGAGGGCCTTTTCTGCGACCGTCGCACGTGAGACGGGTGCACCTGAGACAGGCGTACGTGAGACTGGTGTAGCGCAGGCCTTCAGGCCTGCCATGACGGCGGCCGACTTCTCCGCGGCGAGCCGGCGCACGTACGCCGACGGCGATTCGCCGGGGCGGACCTGCTCGTCCACGTCGGCGACGATCGTGTCGAAGGTGAACCCGGCCGCACGCAGGAGCTCGGCGCGACGTGGAGACGCGGAGGCCAGGACGAGTCGCACGAACGCAATGATAAGATCACATCGGCGATCGGCGATCGCCGATGTGATGAAACCCCTTGTTCACGCCGTGCCCGGCGCGCTTGCGGAGCTGCTGCGCGGGGCGCCGCTCTCCGACGGCAAGGTCGCGTTCGCCTGGCGTGCGTCGGTCGGTCCGGCGCTCCAGCGCGTCACCGAAGTGAAGCTCGAGCACGGGGTGCTCATCGTGGAAACCACGAGCGCGGAATGGGTCCGCGAGATTCGGCGCTCGTCGGGCATCATCCTCACGCGTCTTCGCACACTGCTCGGCGAGGACGCTGTGACACGGATCGAAGTGAGGGGCTAGAAGGAAAGTACGTCATGCGCGAATCGGTCATCGTCTCTGCCGTGCGCACGCCGACCGGCAAGTTTCTCGGCGTGCTGAAGGGCTTCACCGCGCCTGGGCTCGGCGCGCTCGTCGTGGCGGAAGCGCTCCGCCGCGCCGGCATCGATCCCCAGATCGTGGACGAATGCATCATGGGCAACGTCGTGTCCGCCGGTCTGGGACAGAATCCCGCGCGCCAGGCCGCGCTCAACGGCGGGCTGCCGGACCATGTCGCCGCGCTGACGATCAACAAGGTCTGCGGTTCGGGTCTGAAGGCCGTGATGCTCGCCGACCAGGGCATCCGCGTCGGCGACATCGACGTCGCGATTGCCGGCGGCATGGAGTCCATGAGCACCTGCCCGTATCTCCTGCCGCGCGTCCGTGAAGGCCTGCGCATGGGCAACGGCGAGATCCTCGACTCGATGATCAACGACGGCCTGTGGTGCGCCTTCGAGCAGTGCCACATGGGCCACTCGGGCGAAGTCGTCGCCGAGCACTACAAGGTCGGCCGAGCCGCGCAGGACGAGTGGGCGGCGCGCAGTCACCAGAAGGCGGCGCGCGCCACCGAGGACGGCGCCTTCAAGGACGAGATCCTGCCGATGTCGATCCCGCAGCGAAAAGGCGACCCGCTGGTGATCGATCGCGACGAGCCGATCCGCGCCGGCACGACCTCGGCGGCGCTCGCCGCGCTGAAGCCGGCCTTCAAGACGGACGGCACGGTGACGGCGGGCAACGCGCCCGGCGTGAACGACGGCGCCTCCGCGCTCGTCGTCATGGCCGCCGACCGCGCGAAGTCGCTCGGCCTGACGCCGCTCGCGCGCATCGTCGCGCAGGCCACCTCCGGCCTGGCGCCGAAGTTCGTCCTGATGACGCCGGTCGAAGCCGTCCGCCGCGTGGCGGAGAAAGCCGGCTGGGATCTGCCGGACGTCGACCTGTTCGAGCTGAACGAGGCGTTCGCCGTGCAGGCCGTCGCGGTGCTCAACGAGCTCGGCCTCGACCCGCAGAAGGTCAACGTCAACGGGGGCGCCGTCGCGCTCGGGCACGCCATCGGCTCGAGCGGCGGACGCGTCCTGACGACGCTGCTCTACGCCCTGAAGCGGCGCAACCTGACGCGCGGCATCGCGACGCTCTGCCTCGGCGGCGGCAACGGCGTCGCGCTCGCGGTCGAACGCGTCTAAGAAACAAATGCAGCCACGAAGAGACGAAGACACGAAGGACAACACGAAGAAGAGAAAGGTCTTCTTCATGTTTCTTCGTGCCCTTCGTGTCTTCGTGGTCCCGGTAGCGACATGATCAAAACAGTGGGCGTGATTGGCGCGGGGACGATGGGCAGCGGCATTGCCCAGGTGTTCGCGCAAGCGAGGTTCTCCGTGCGGCTCGTGGACGTTGCGGCACCGATGCTCGACCGCGCGCGGGGCGCGATCGAGAAAAGCCTCGGCAAGTTCGTCGAGAAGGGCACGCTCACCGCCGCCGATCGCGACGCCACGATGGAGCGCCTCTCCACCACGACGGCCGTCGACGATCTCGCCGACGCGGACTACGTGATCGAAGCGATCGTCGAGGACGCCGGCGCGAAGTGCGCGCTCTTCAAGCGCCTCGACGCCATCACCGGGCCCGACGTCATTCTCGCGTCGAACACGTCCTCGATCTCCATCACCGTGTTGGGCGCGGCGACGACGCGCCCCGACAAGGTGCTCGGGATGCACTTCATGAACCCCGTGCCGCTCATGACCCTGGTCGAGATGATCCGCGGGCAGGCCACGTCGGCGGACTCGATGCGCATCGCGTCCGGGCTCTGCGTGACGCTCGGCAAGACGCCGGTCGAAGCGGCCGACTACCCCGGCTTCATCGCCAACCGGATCCTGATGCCGATGATCAACGAGGCGATCTACGCCGTGATGGAAGGGGTCGGCACGCCGGAAGCGATCGACACGGTGATGAAGCTCGGGATGCACCACCCGATGGGGCCGCTCACGCTCGCGGATTTCATCGGCCTCGACGTCTGCCTCGCCATCCTCAACGTCCTGCACGACGGTCTGGGCGATCCCAAGTACCGGCCCTGTCCGCTACTGCGCCGCATGGTGGCGGCCGGTCACCTCGGGCGTAAGTCGGGCCGGGGCTTTTACGCGTACTAGCCACAGCGCATACACCACCGGGCCGAGCATCGCGATTTCCTGGGCGATCGCTTTCGCGTTCTGCACCAGCGAGGCGGTCGTGAACAGGTGACGCCGCGCCGTCTGCCGGAACATATCCAGTCCCGAGATGTACCAGCCATCGTCGAACGGCCACAGCGCGCGGATGCCGTAGGGCGGGCGGAAGTCGGCCGCGAGCCAGTCGAGGAGGAGATGGCTGGCCCAGGCGGCTCCGCACACCAGCACGACGCGCCAGGCGACGCGCCCAGTGACCCACCCTGTCACGGCGACCGTGATAATGGTCACGAGAGCAACGGCACCGGCGCTGTGCGTCACGGCGCGGTGCCAATCGGGGTGGACCACATCGAGATCAGGCAGCGCCGCCAAAATCGCGGCGGCAAGGATCAATCGGCGGCCGGCACGCGGCTGAGCGGTCCAGACGAGGGCGATGCCTCCGAGGGCATGGCCAATAGGGCTAGGCATCGGCGCGACTATCATCGCAGATTTTGCGATCCTTTAGCGAGCGAGGCGAAAGTGCCATGTGTCGTAACTGACCTGATTACAGATATTTCTGGAGCGTCATTCACGTTTTTACGCTTGACTTTCGCCTCGGCACACATCTAGAATAGCCGGGCCTCGGAGGACCGAATCACATGCCGCCAATTGAACGAGACGGACGTCAGGAACGCGAACGCAGCAAGGCCGTCGAACTGGCCGTCGCGCAGATCGAAAAGCAGTTCGGCAAGGGGTCGATCATGCGCCTCGGCGCCAAGGGCGCCATTCAGCCGATCGACTTCATCCCCACCGGCGCCATCAGCATCGACTACGCGCTCGGCGTCGGCGGCGTCCCTCGCGGCCGCGTCATCGAGATCTTCGGACCGGAGTCGTCGGGCAAGACGACGCTCGCGCTGCAGATCATCGCGGAAGGTCAGAAGCTTGGCGGCATCGCCGCGTTCGTCGACGCGGAGCACGCGCTGGACGCCGCGTACGCGCAGAAGCTGGGCGTCGACATCGACAACCTGCTCGTCTCGCAGCCCGACAACGGCGAACAGGCGCTCGAAATCGTCGAGGTCCTGATCCGCTCCAACGGCGTGGACGTCGTCGTGGTCGACTCGGTGGCGGCGCTGGTGCCGAAGGCGGAGATTGAAGGCGAGATGGGCGACGCACAGATGGGCCTGCAGGCGCGGCTGATGTCGCAGGCGCTCCGCAAGCTCACCGGCGCGGTGTCGAAGTCGAAGACCTGCCTCATTTTCATCAACCAGCTGCGCGAGAAGATCGGCGTCATGTTCGGCAACCCCGAAACGACGACCGGCGGCCGCGCGCTGAAGTTCTACGCGTCGGTCCGCATGGACATCCGCCGCATCGCGAGCATCAAGGACGGCGACGCCGTCGTCGGCGGCCGCGTGCGCGTGAAGGTGGTCAAGAACAAGGTCGCGCCGCCCTTCCGCGAGGCCGAGTTCGACGTCATGTACGGCGAGGGGATCTCGAAGACCGGCGACCTGCTCGACCTCGCCGTCGACAAGCGGATCGTCGAAAAGAGCGGCGCGTGGTTCGCCTACGGCGGCGAGCGCCTCGGCCAGGGCCGCGAAAACGCGAAGCAGTTCCTCAAGGACAACCCCGAAGTCTTCAAGGCGATCGACGAAAAAGTCCGCCGCGAGCTCGGGATGACGCGCGACGCGGAGCCGGTCGCGGTCTGAAGAGGGCTGAGGGAGCGCGCCCCGCGCCTTGCGGCCAATGTGAACCGCAGGTATGATCACGGGATTGCTGTGCGGGTGGATTCACCAACTGGCCAATTCACCAACCCACCAGTTCTCGTGATCGCACCCTCGGGGCGAGGTAGCTCAGTTGGTAGAGCATACGACTGAAAATCGTAGTGTCGGCAGTTCAATTCTGCCCCTCGCCACCATTTACTAAGCCAAACACAATCAAACAGTTGCAGTATCGAAGCGTTGCTGATTCCGTGCGCCTCGAAAACCAGCGGGGTCACGCCGGGGTCACACCACGACCAGCTCTCAGGCGTCGGCTTGGCCAGCCAAGCGTACCAACTCGTCGTAGAGTTCTGGCCCGATGAAGAAAGATTCCTTCAGGAGTGCGTCCAGATATGGCCGGACGCGGGGAATCAGGGCGTGCCGCTTCGCAGTCAGGAGCACCCCGGCTGTAGAAGAATGCGTTCGGCCCGAATCTCGATGGCAAGAGCCAATGCCTCCCGTTCGCCAGCTCCGAGCGAGCGCTGGAGCACAAGACCGTGGAATGAGCTTGATCCGATTTCGTGGACACTTTCCGAAGGGCGGATACGATGTCCAGAATGGGATCAAAGAAGACGGGCCGGCGACCACGGCGGCGGTTCACGGACGAGTTCATGGCCGGCGCGGTCCGGCTCGTGTTGGATGAAGGCAAACCGGTTGGGGTCGTCGCGCGCGACCTGGATCTGACGGCCTCGTCGCTGGCGAATTGGGTTCGGCACGCGCGGGCCGATCGTACGCAGGGCCGCACCGGCCTGACGACGGCGGAGCGGGAGGAGCTGGCCCGGCTCCGCAAAGAGAATCGGGTCCTCGCCGAGGAGCGCGACATCCTGAAAAAAGCGGCGGCCTTCTTCGCGAAGCAGAGCCGATGAGGTTTACCTTCATCGCGGCGAAGAAGGCCGAGCATACGGTGAGCATTCTCTGTCGGTGTCTGCGCGTGACGCGCAGCGGTTTCTACGCCTGGCAGCGGCGCCCGGAATCGACGCACACCCGTGACGATCGCCGGCTGACCGTGCTGGTGCGGGCCTCGTTTGCGGAGAGCAAGCAGCGCTACGGCAGCCCGCGCGTCCACGAGGATCTGATCGAGCAGGACGAGCACGTCAGCCGCAAACGGGTTGTGCGCTTGATGCAGGCAGACGGCCTGCGGGCGCGGCACCGCAAGCGCTACAAGCTGACGACCATGAGTGATCACGACCAACCGGTCGCGGCCAATCTGCTGGACCGTCAGTTCGTGGCGGCGGCGCCGAACCAGCGATGGGTTAGCGACACGACCGAGTTCGTCATCGGGAGCAGCGGCAAGCTCTATCTCGCGGCCGTCTTGGATCTGTTTTCGCGGTTCATCGTGGGGTGGGCTGTCAGCGCCGTCAACGACCGGCACTTGACGATCGCCGCCCTGGAGGCGGCGCTTACGCGCCGGTGTCCCGAGGTCGGCCTGCTCCATCACTCCGACCAGGGCTCGACGTACGCGAGCGAGGATTATCAGGATGTCCTCGAGGCGCGCGGCATCGTGTGCAGCATGAGTCGGCGCGGCAACTGCCACGACAACGCGGTGATGGAAAGCTGCTTCTCGACCATCAAGGCGGAACTCGCCGATCGCTTCGATACCTGTAGCGAGGCCAAGCGGGAGTTGTTCGACTACATCGAAGTGTTCTATAACCAACGGCGCCGGCATTCGACGATCGGCCAGATCAGCCCGGCCGCGTACGAACGGCGCGCCCGCGAAGAGGGGATGGACGCCATGGAAAACGGCCAAGGACGCCGTTTCCCACAGCGCCCACACCCGTCGGTTGTTTCTGAAAACGAAGAAGAAAGACCGACTCAAACAGCGTAGTTAACCTGTCCACCAGATCGGATCAGGGCCATACCCGAGGCCCCTCGCGCTGGCTGCTGCGAACGCCAGCGCCGGTTCGTCAACATCGATGCCCAGCACTGACGAGAATCCGTTGGCCTGACAGATCGGGACACTGGCGCCAGGGCCGCAGCCAATGTCGGCGATGGTGTCGCCGCTCGCGCGCTGACGCAGCATCCGAATGACTTCGGTGTACTGCTGGCGGGCCTGTGCGTATAGTCGCGCCCATTCACTCCGCTGTTGGCTTGTTTCCACGGACTGCGACAATTCGTAGGACGTGGTCATCGCTGGCCTCCCCCAAACGTCCCGCGAGTCGTCGCAACTTGAGTGTGGCAAATGACGAAGCGGGGCATGGGCGTCTCTCTTCCGCAGGCACACCTGTCGCTTGGTGTTGGAGCCTGCTGAACGGACAGGCCTGAATCGGCCTGCGCGAAAGGCCATGCGATCCAAACGGGGATCGACTGGCTTATGAGAGACGCCGGATCAGAAATGATTCCGGCGGATGTCGGGGAGCCCAGAGCGCGCCCGCAACGTTTGGATTATCAGTCGCTAGATTCGCGGCGTCAAGCGCGAAAGAGGATCTGGGATAGCTTTTCCCTTTAACGACACGCGGGTCTGCCAAACGAAGATCACGTTCTTTGGGACTTCGGCCATGTCCCCAGTCCGCGGATCAGTCGATTGCGTCAGACGACAAACGCCCCGCCGAATTTGGCGACTCGCTGCAATATTTCTGGGTTGAATATCTCGGGCGTCTCCGTCGGTCTAAGCACTGATGCCTCAGCAAATTGGGGATGGTGTCGAAAGTCGATACTCTCCGCGATCTGGCCGATGAACTCAAAGCCTTTCGTGAGAACTGCCGAAGCGAACCGGCAAGGCTCAATGAAGATGCGCGGTCGCATCAACTCAAAGACGCCGTAGTCTGATGGCCGACCGAGATCGGCAGCCGCCCTTCTGATCACCTCCGCCTCGTGGCCATCGAGTGTGAGAAGACCGATGTCTCCAGAGTCCGGTGACTGATAGGCCATCTCGCCAAGGGCCTCCTCATGGATGTGGTTTCTCACGGTCCAGAGCAACATCGCGAATGCCAGGAAAGCTGAATCCTGCACGACTGCGTACAGCGCGTCCGCTCCCGCTTTCTGCAGCCTGGTCCTGAATCCGCTTTTCTGAAACCCAGCATCGGCGGGCCTGGTCTTCGGAACGTCATAGACGAACCGAGCGATTCTGGCTTGCGCGTCGAAACCTCCAGTGAGGGACAAGGTCAAGTACTCGAAGTGGTACCGAAGGCGGTTCCGATCATTTGCCGAGTGTTTCTGTGCGTAGTAGACGCGGCCGATCTCATCACGCGCCTCAAGCGATCGAATACAGCGCATTCGGATGCTGCCGGCCAGATGGACGATTCTTGGTTCGCTCGGGAGACCGTGACTGGCATACATGAACGGCCACAGCCTGGGCACTAGGGCCCTCAGGAGCACTAGGTAGAATAGGCTGCGGTCGTACGTTGCGGTCCCGATTCGGGACGCGACGTGGACAAATTCATCGCGTGTCCGCAGGTACAGGTGCACCAGCGGCAACGCCTCTGAAGGCAGCAAGACATTCCGCCAGGAACGGTCTTCGCGAGCTTGCAGCAAGTTCGGATTCGTTGTGACGAACAGATCGCGACCGAGCGCTTGGTGAGCTTCGAGGATCAGTTCTTCCGGTTTGACTTCGTCGCCGAAGAACCGCGTCCATTTGCATGTGCTTCCGTCGGGTCGACGGACCTCCACCGGATATGAGCCATCATCGGTTCTCGTCCCCACCCAAATCGTTGGTTGGTGATTCTGCCCATCGTAGGCGTCAATGCCTTTGACGTGCTCAAGCTGCCGCAGCAGCTCAATGGAGGGTTGTTCCGCGCCGAACGCCGGGTCTAGCGGATCGCAAGAAGTCGTCAGACGCAACTCGCGCACATCCGTCGCCGCAGACGCCGCGAATGGGATTGCTTTTCGAGTTGGATCGATGGCCCATTCAGGACGTCGGAAAAGTCCGTTCGACAAAATAAAGCCCTCCGGATCACGTCGACGGGGTTGGGGAGACTACCAGTCGCTGGACAGCGCCGAAGCCGAGCGCTTATGACGTCGCGCCGGGCGATCCGGACGGAGAAATCGAAACCCAGCGCTATCCGCCCATTCGTAGCGACAGGTGGTACAATACCTCACATAATTTGAGGTTATATACCGTGACTCGTCGAACACCTAGCTCCCAACGCCTGTATGCGTCGGCGCAACACCAAGGCGGCTTCTTCACGACGCGCCAGGCGCGTCAGGCCGGATTTGGGGACAACGTCCACTCCTATCATGTGCGATCAGGCAACTGGATTCGCGAGCAGCGTGGCGTCTACCGCCTGGCGCAATTTCCGCTCGCGGCGCGGCCTGACCTGATGATCTGGCAGCTCTGGTCACGCAACCGCCAAGATCAACCGCAAGGGGTGTTCAGTCACACAACGGCCCTCACGCTCCACGAGCTGTCGGACGCGATGCCGGCAAAGCTCCACATGACGGTGCCGCCGGGTTTTCAGCGCATGGCGGCGACCCCAGAAGGGCTCGGACTGCATCGGGCGCGGCTGACCGCGCGTGATGTCGAAACCATCGACGGGGTTCGCGTCACCGCTCCTCTGAGAACGCTCATCGACGTCATTGTCGAGGGTGAGCTTGCACCCGAGATCCAAGCTCAAGCCGTCGATGAAGCCCTGCGCCGTGGCCTCGTCCGGCGTCGGCAGATTGAGGACGTCAAGGTGAGCACACGCGCCCGCCAACGAATCAACAAGATCCTAAAGCAGGTCCCCGATGGTCAGTCCACGCCAATACGCAACGGCCGGGGCGCTACGGACCGCCCTCGAAACACGCCTGCTCGAACGGTCTCGCCGCGACGCCGTTGATCTCCATCGTCTGCGGCGCCAGGTCGCGTTCGATCGCCTGCTCGCGCGTATGTTCGACGCGAACTTGCCTGGGCGAGACGATTGGGTACTGAAGGGCGGCTACGCGCTTGAGATGCGGTTTCACCGGGCTCGCGCGACGAAAGATCTGGATCTCACGGTTCGCGTGACGTCCATCGGACAGACTCCGCCCGAAGACCTCGCTGCGGCCCTTCGTGAACGCCTCCAGATGGCGGCCTCCGTGGAACTCGCTGACTTCTTCGTCTTCAACGTGGGTGAAGCCAGCCTTGAACTCAATCAAGCACCTGAGGGCGGCTCGAGATTCCCCGTCGACGCCCGCCTCGACGGTCGCAGTTTCGTCAAGTTCCATGTCGATCTCGGCGTCGGCGACGAAGTGATCGAGCCCGTGGATCGCATCCTCGGCGACGACTGGCTGGGGTTCGCCGGCATTCCGACCGTCGCCGTGCCGACGCTCTCGGCCGAGCAGCACTGGGCCGAAAAGCTCCACGCATACACGCTGCCTCGCGACACCGCGACAAACAGCCGCGTTAAGGATTTGGTCGATCTCGTGTTGCTCATCGAGCTCCAAGCGATGTCGCCCACCCGGATCCGCGTCGCGGTGGCGACCACCTTCGCTCGACGGGCGACGCACGCCGTTCCCACTGACCTGCCTCCGCCACCAAGTGGCTGGGAAACGCCCTTCACTGCGCTTGCTGCCGAATGCGGCATCGTCCACACGCTGACGAGCGCGTACGAACACGTTGCCGCCTACTGGCGGTGAATCGTACCGGGATCATCGGAGAGCGGTTAGTGTGAGTCAGGCCACCGCGGCCTGCTCATAGTAGCGCGCTTCATATTCCGCCGGCGGCACGTACCCGATCGGTTCGAGCAAGCGCCGGTGGTTGAACCAATCGAGCCACTCGAGCGTGGCGAATTCCACCGCCTCCAGACTGCGCCACGGACCGCGTCGCCGAATCACCTCCGTCTTGAAGAGGCCAATCACGGTCTCGGCGAGGGCGTTATCGCACGCATCACCCCGGCTGCCGACAGACAGTTCGATGCCCGCATCCGCCAGCCGCTCGGTATAGCGGATCGACAGATACTGCGTGCCGCGATCGCTGTGATGCACCAGGTCCCCGGTGTCGGTGTCGCAGCGGTCGTAGATAGCTTGCTCGAGCGCGTCCAGCGCGAGATCCGTGGTGGCCACCGCCGGCGACACGTGCGGCGGTTTCAGGCGCATGGACCACATGGCCCGATCGACGCCGCGATGCTTGCTGCTCGCCACGGTGTCGACGAGCGCGCCGTTCTGGTCGAAGATCTCGATCGTCGCCGGCGTCAGCGCGTGCCACAGGTCCCACTTCGCCTGAAGCGTCAGTCAGATCTCCGCGACCCACCGCGTCAGCGCTTCCAACAGCAGCGCGGTATCGGCGCTCACGCCCCGCCGGCCCTTCACAATCGCGTTCAGCCGCTGGAAGGGAATCTTCATCCTCCGGTCAGCTCATCGACGACGAGCACCAGGTACTCCGCCGATACCTGCACGCGCGCCTGGGCGCTCGCGTCCGCCAGCCGCCGGTACCGGGCCTCCGGCGCGGCCCTCTCCCCCGCCCCTGGCTTCGCCAGCGCGCGACAGGCGAGTTCCGCCCACCGTTCGAATGTCCGGGACGGCGCCTCGCTGCGGTCGCCCTTCGGCCCCTTGATACACGCGGCCTGATTGGCCGTACCACCCACCGCGGACGTGCGGCACGAACCCGTAGACCGTCGGGGGATCCAACAACGACGTCCCGTCGAGGCGCCGCATTGTCGGCGCCCAGGTCGGATCGGCACGCGGGGTTGGTGCGAAGGAGCCCGTGAACGGCCAGTCGCGGTCGTACGTGATCGGCGCGCCGATGTACCACGGCGACGGCTCGATCGCGGGCATGGCTGAGAACGGTGGACTGCTGGCGCGGAAGATCGCGACCGCGTCGGCCGGCGTCGGCGCCGGTGTCGCCGGGTCGATGGTGCAGCTCACCACGGTGAGCACAATGCGGCAGAACGTCGTCATTGGGGGCCTACCCTTTCTTCAGGATCAAGCGGACGGCACCTCGCTTCGACTGGCTGTAGGATGGCAGCCGCGAGCATCTTCCCCCACGGCGTCGCGACGGTCGCGTTCGGCTTGACGTGCCCTGGCTGACCATGTTGAAGATCCTGAGCGCGGCGTTCATGCTCGCGGTGCTCGCCGGCGTGTGCGACTTCGTTCCGATTCTCGGCTTCTTCGTTGCGCTCGCGCCGGCCGTGCTGGTTGCGCTCACCATCTCGCCAGGCACCGCCTTATCCGATCGTCGAGCGCATCAGGCTCCGCGAGTCTCTCGGGAAAAACGTGATGGCCGAGCACGCGCGGCTCGAGCACGACGGGGCGTGAGCGTCAGAGCCTCAGCTCTGAGGTGAGGAACACCTTGACCGGCCAGCCTCGTCAGCGCTGCATCGTGCCCTGATACGGGATGACCTGACCCGCGACGATGTCGGCGTCGAAGTCCATCGTCTGATAACCCGGCGCACGGATTTCAATTCGATGGCGGCCTGGCGTCAGGCTGAGCGGCCGCGTCGTCGGTGTGAATTCGCCCACGGTGCCGACAGGCGAGCCGTCGACGAAGACTTGAGCCGTGGCCGGCGCGATCTCAAAGCTCACACCGCCCGTGTCGGCCTGATCCTGACCCGGCTGCACGCTGACCGATCCTGAGGCCGGCGGATACGCCGACGACGGATACGCCGACGACGGATACGCCGACTGCGGATACGCCGATGGCGGATAGGCCGTTGGCGGATAGGCCGACGATGGATACGCCGGATAGCTCGTCGGCGGATACCGGTAGCCGTACGCCGGATATGGGTAGCCGTACGCCGGATATGGGTACGGATTCGAATAGCCGTACGGGTCGTAGTACGGATCGTAGTAGCCGTAGGCGTACGGATAGATGATTGGGAAGCCGACCCGCAATCCGAAGCCGAGGCTCAGCCGCGGACGGAACGCGTAGTACGGCCGACTGAAACGGAACGGCGCGACGCCCAGGCCGCGCGGGCCAAACGCGCGCGGCGCCGCGCGTCCGGCCATCACGCCGCCGCGAGACCCGGCCCCGTACCGACGCGACGCACCGTAGGAATACGACCCGGACGAATATGATCGAGGCGCGATGCTGCCCATGCGCGGTGAACTGTAGCCGCGCGGCGCGCCGGCACGCGGAGCACCACCCGATCGCGGCGCCGTGCCGCGAGGCGCGGCGCTCTGACCGCCGCCGCCGGCACGGCTGCTACCGCCACGACTTTGTCCACCGCCGCCACGATGCTGTGCAAGTGCCGGCGGCACGCCGATGAGAAGGGTCACTGCAGTGGCGGCAAGGAAGGTCTTTGAAAGTGTCATGACAACTCCCCGGTTGTACGTTGTGCAGGTATAGCGCCTGTCCAGAGGTCGAAATGCAATTGGCCTGCCAATCGGATTGGGCCGTTTCTCGGCCAGATCCGCGTACAGGCGGCCGGAAGAGCTGTCGCCTTCTCTGGGCAATGAAACGCGCCGGACCTAGCGGGCTCAACCGAAGAGCGGCCCGCGCGGCGAGTCTGAAGGAGGCCGTCCGGCGCCTGAGTCAGCGCTTCCTGAACTTCCCGCTGCGGACGATCTGCACCGGGTGCCCCGCGACCGCTTTCTCCACCGCCGCCCGCGTCTTCTCATCGTCGTCTTCAACGTGGACGACGAGGGAGTACGCGTCTTCGCCGTCGCCACGCTCGACGCCGACGCCGCTCACGCCGGGCATGCGCATCAGCTTCCGGCCATGCGTGTGCTTCAGCGCCTCGACCTGTTCCTTTGTGGCCACGAGTACTCCGTCAAATGCGCACGCGCAGGGATCGAAGCACCTTCGAGAGGTGGTTCGCGATCGTGTGGTTCGGTCCGCCGCCGAACAACAGCGCCACGGCGGCGTTCGTGCCGCGCTGGAGGATCAGCGATCCGGAATCGCCTGAATCGCTGAACTCGCCCTGATCGCCGACCACGATGATCTGGTTCGCGAAGCTGAAGGTGGCGGTCTCGTACTCGACGTTCACGTCGGTGTCGATGCTCACGATCCGCCCGACGGTGTAGCTGGTGGTCCGGCCGAATTTGTGGACCACCATGTCGATGGCTGCGTCGACCGTCCCGTTGGGGGCCCCGATGTGGAGCACGTCACGGCCGACGAGGTTCCTGTTGAGCGGTTTCGCAATCGCCGCGTCGATTTGATTGTACTTGTTCGCCCACAGCTTTCTGAAGCGGGTCAATTCGGCGATCTGATCCGTGCCGATGACACCGTTGTCGAGGAGCCCCGGCTGAAAGATCGGGGAGTGAACGGGCAGCCGGTTCTCGTCGGCGAGGACGTGGTTGTTGCTGAGGATGTACACCTGCGCGCTCGTGCGCACGACCGCGCCGAAGGTGCCGCCCATCACGAACTGATCGCCCGCAATGCGGAAGCCGACCGAGGATCCCGGAAGCGCCGGCCGCATCCGCGCGCGCGGATCCGGCATCGTCGCGTCGCTGGCGGCGGCGCGGCGCCCGGTGCGGCGGAAGGCGCGGAACGTGCCGGCTTCCTCGACGTCGGTCGGCAGGCCGTCGATGTGTTTCGGCAGCGCCGCGCCGGACCCGACGGAGGCCTTCGGGTACTTCGTCTTCACGTAGAACTTCACGGCCATCACGCCGGTGGGCCTGCCGTCGACGCGCTTTTCGGCGATGCCGACGCCGACGACATTCTGGTGCCGGCGGGCGGACGCCGTGGTGAGGGCCACCGCGTGCGCGCCAACACGGCGCGTCAGCGCCGTGGCGACGCCTCTGGGTGCCGCTCCGGCCATCAGCAGCCGTGCCGACCACGCGCGTTTGGCCTCGCGCAGGTCCTGGGTGGAGTGTTTCGCCGCAGCGACAAACGTCATGTGCTTGGCCACGTGTCAGCCTCCTGTTGTTTCAGATGAACGTCAAGTCCCGTCCACGCGCGGCCGCCGTACGGAGCCTCAACGCACGCAGAACACTACCCGATGCGGCCAATGGATTGGTCACTCTTGAACCGGCGGGCGCACCCGAGCGCTTTCTGACGACTTCGCGCCGGCCTTGCTCGCGGGCGTGTTGTCAAGCCGGCCGGCTTTGCCGGTACATCAGCGCGAAGAAATTCTTGAGCGCCTCAGAGTCCTTGTCGAAGACGACGGCAGTGTCGAACTCCGTGTGCCGCCACGTCGCGCCCGGCAGGTACACGGGCGTCTCGGTGCAACGCACCACGCGGCACCGCAGGTTCATAGGACGGCCGTCGGTGCAGATCGCGAAGGACACGTCGCTGTCGACGGCCAGGCTGGTTGGAATGCGGACCAGCGCGCCCGTCGCGCTCAGATTCAGCAGCACCCCGTCCGACCGTCCAAGCTGGACGCGATGCGTGTTGATGCGAACGGCACGCGCGGCCTCGGTCCCATCGGATGTCCCCGAATTCTTCGTCGTCATAGGGGGGAACTTGAAGCATAGGGCTGCCGCCCAGGATCGTCAATACGCGGAAAACTGCCCGGTGCGGCCAATGGATTGGCCACTCTTCAGCCGATGTACTCGGAAGAGCCGCCGGTCCTGGAACCCTTGTTCAGAGCTTCGGGACCATCCACGGCACCACATAGGCTTGAAGCATCGCGAGCAGGCCCACGAGGGCGGTCAGGATCATGCTGTGCACGAGGACCTTGGCGAGAATCTCGCCTTCGCGGCCCACGGCCCCCACCCCCGCAGCGCCGACCGACAGGTTTTGCGGGCTGATCATCTTGCCCATGACGCCTGCCGAACTGTTGGTGGCGGCCATCAGCACGGGATCCAGCCCCGACAGTTTGGCTGTCGTCGCCTGCAAGGGACCGAAGAGCGTATTGGATGACGTGTCGCTACCCGTGAGGAAGACACCGATCATGCCGAGCCACGCCGCGAAGAACGGGAACATCACGCCGGTCTTCGACAGGGCGAGCGCCATCGACGAGGTCATGCCGGAATAATTCATCACCGTCGCGATCGAGAGAATGAACGCAATGGTCACCACGGGCAGCCGGAGTTGTCGAAAGGTCCTCCCCAGCGTGGTCGCGAGGGCGCCGGGGGCCACTCCGCAGACCAGCATCGGCACGAACGCGAGCAGCGCGGCGAGGAAGACGAGCGTGCCGGCCGCTGCCAGAAAATCGAGCCGATAGGTCAGTGGATACGGACTCGAGGCCGCGACGACCGGCGCCTCGCGCTGCACGAGCGCCGCGGGTCTGCCCTCCTGCATCCGGTACGCGCCCGGCCAGCTGAATTCCCACACGGGGAAGCGGAACCCTTGTGGATCGACGGTGGCGCTCGGACCAATCCACGGGTCCGGACACAGACGATTGCCGCCCTGTCCGCATTTGAGCAGCGCCGTGACATTCGCCGGCGGCCTCATGTTCGACAGGCCCGCGAAGTTGCCGATCTGACCGACGAGCACCGTGACGATCAACACGCCGTAGGTCGCATAGGCGCGGAACACGCGGCCTCCGGTGTCGCGTATCGTCGCGGGCGCGACCGCCAGTCGCGCCCCGTCCGTGAATTCCTCGGCGGGGCTCCAGACGCGCAGGAGCAGCGCGACCGACATCAGCGAGACGAGCGCGGACAGGGCGTCGGTGAGCTCGGGGCCGACGAAATTCGAGACGGTGAACTGGCCGATCGCGAAGCTGCCCCCGGCGACGAGCGCCGCCGGCCACACCTCGATCATGCGCCGCCATCCGGCGTACAGGACCACCAGATACGCGGGAATAACCAGGGAGAAGAACGGCAGCTGCCGGCCGACCATGGCCGACAGCGCGCGCGTCGTGGTCTGCGTGTCGTGGCCCAGCATCGGCGCCAGCAGCCCGCCCAGCGTGGTGACGGGAATGCCGAGCGATCCAAACGCCACGGGCGCGGTGTTGGCAATGAGCGCAAGCGCGGCGGCCATGATCGGCTCGAATCCCAGACCCGCCAGCATGGACGCGGTGATCGCGACCGGCGCCCCGAAGCCCGCGATGCCTTCGATGAGCGCGCCGAAGCAGAACGCGACGAGCAGGAGCTGGATGCGACGGTCGCCGGTCAACCGCGACAGGGACCGGCGGATGACATCGAAGTCGCCGCTTTCCACGGAGAGGTTGTAGAAGAAGACCGCGCTCACCACGATCCAGCTGATGGGCCACAGGCCAAACGCCATCCCGTGGGTCGTGGCCGCCATCGTCAGCGACAGCGGCATGCCCCACACCAGCCACGCCAGCGCGAAGGCGGTGGCTGCTGCCGCGACCGCCGCGCGCCACGGCGCCACACGGAGGACGGCCAGCAGCACGGCGAGCAGGAGCGGCGGCAGCGACGCGATGAGCGCCGAGAAGAGGACGCTGCCACCGACGGGGCTATAGACTTGATGGAAGGCTTCGGCCATGGCCGTGCATTATCCGCCGAAGCTTGCCGCCGTGACCAGCAAGATCGCGGTGTAGTGCGCGAGGAACAGGTGCTTGCCGAGCGCACCGTGGACAACTCCTTCGGCCGGCGAACGATAGAATGTCGCTGGACAATGGTCAACGAGGATGATGATGGCACCGATGGCCTGCGGCTCGACGTCTGGCTGGACGTCGCGTGCCTCTACAGAACGCGTTCGGAGGCGCAGAAGGCGTGTAAGGCGGGCAAAGTGGCTGCGAACGGTCAGCCCGCGAAGCAGAATCGCCGCCTGAGACTCGGGGATGAAATCGAGCTCAGCTGGCCGTTCGGACGAAAGCAGCGGGTAAAGGTGCTCGCCTTCGCTGAGCGTCACATCGCCAGGGCGGAAGCGCGGAAGCTTTACGCAGACCTCACGCCGCCGCCGACGCCCGAAGAGATCGAAGCGCGTCGCATGGAGCGCATGTTCCGCGCCGCCACCCCGCGGCGGGCACCCGACAAACGTCAACGTCAGGCGCTCCGCCGCCTCAAAGGCCGCGACTGACGACTGCCCGTCCGTGTCGCGCGAGCCAGCAGTCGAAGATGGATCAGCGGCGGAACAGACCAGAAATCCTGTTGCCAAGCGACTTGAAGAATCCCTCGATCGCCCGGGTCGCGCGCTGCTTCAGGCTGCCCTGATGGATGGGACACAGGCCGGAGGGCACGGCGTCGCCGTCCTTGAAGAACTCCGTGTAGGTCGGGCACCCCTCCACTGGCCGCATGTACGACATGCCGCACAGCTCCTCGCTGTGCATTCCCGGCGGGACCTTGAAGTCGCCCGGGGGCAACAGTCGGGCCGTGCGCTTCATGAACTCGGCCCAGATCGGCAGCGCAACCCGCGACCCGTACGCATCGCGGCCAATCGGCGCCGGTTGATCGAAGCCCACCCACACGCCGACGACGACGGAGGTCGAGTAGCCGATGAACCAGGCGTCGTGGTAATCGTCGGTGGTGCCGGTCTTTCCCGCCACCGCACCGCGGACGCCGAGGCCGCGCGCCGACGCGCCTGTGCCACGCTCGATGACGTCGCGCAGCATGCTGGTCATCTGAAAAGCGACCGGCGGACTGATGAGCTGGGTCCGTTCGACCCTGCGATCGAGCACTTGCCGGCCGCCTGAATCAAATACGCTGACGACGCCGCGTGGCCGCGCCACCTGACCGTCGCCCGGGAACATGGTGTACGCGGCGGTCAGATCCAGCGGCGAGACCAGGCCGGTTCCGAGCGCGAGCGACGGCACGTCGGGCAGGCCGCTCAGCCCGGCGTCGCCCGCCAGCCGGAGCACGGCGCGCGTGCCCACTTCCTGCTGCAGCTCCGCCGCGGCGGCGTTGTTGGACTCGACGAGCGCGGCCCGCAGCGTCAGCGCGTCGGGCTGATCGCCCTCCCCGTTGCGCGGGGTCCACTCGGGATTGCCGGGCGCCGACACGTGCCGCAGGTTCGACACCAGCGACACCGGCGAGTAGCCGTGCGCGAGCGCGGCGGCATACACCAGCGGCTTGAACGCCGACCCGGGCTGCCGTCGGCTGCGCACGGCGCGGTTGAAGGTGCTGCGCGCGAAGTCCGCCCCGCCGACCATTGCGAGGATGTCGCCCGTGGACGGGTCGATCGCCACCAGCGCCGCTTCGAGCCCTGGGCGCCGCAGGCGCTCGATGCCGAGCGCCACGGCGCGCTCCGCCGCGTCCTGCACGGATGGCAGGAGGGCGGTGTGGACCTGCCAGTCCGGCGGGTTGTCGCCGCCGAACTCGTTTCGAAACTGCTGCCGCAGAAATTCCTTCGCCCACGCTCCGCGGGTGTCGTTCGGCTGGCGATACGGCTGAATGCGCGGCCGCACGCGGCGCGCGGCCTCTTCCTGCGCGGCGGTGATGAACCCTTGTTCTCGCATCTGCGCCAGCACGAGATGACTCCGCTCGAGCGCGCCGTCGTAGTTCGACCACGGCGACAGCGCCGACGGCGCCTGAATCAGACCCGCGATGAAGGCCGCCTCGGGCAGCGTCACCGCCCCCGCCGGTTTGCGAAACAGGTGCTCCGACAGGGTTTCGACGCCGTAAACGCCGGCGCTGAGGTACACGCGGTTCAGGTAGAACTCGAGAATCTGCGCCTTGGTGAGCTGCGCCTCCATCAGGATCGCGATGCCGGCTTCCTTGATCTTGCGACCATACGTCCTGACGTTGGACAGGAAGAGCGTGCGGGCGAGCTGTTGCGTGAGCGTGCTGCCGCCTTCGAGTCGTCCGCCCGGTGCGACGTTTCGCACGACGGCGCGCGCGACGCCGATCGGATCGATGCCGGGATGATGGTAGAACCGGCGGTCTTCGACGGCGACCACGGCGTGCTGGAGGTCGGGCGAGATCTCGGCGAGCGACACGTCGTGGCGCTGGCCGTCGAGCCGGAACCAGGGCTGGCCGTCGGCGCCGTAGAACACCGTGTCGCCAATGCCGCGCGTCAGGCGATGCACCGCCACGGCGTACCGCGACAACCACACGCCGGACACCCCGCCGCCGCCGACGAGCGCGGCAAGGAGCCCCAGCGCGATCCAGTCCGTGAGCCGGCGCGGCCGCAGCAGGTTCAGTGGTCCGCTCCTCTTTCCGTCTTTTCCGCCTTCAGCGCGTACAGGAGGGCGACCCCGAAAATGACCACGATCAGGCCGAGCGACAGCCACTTCGGAATCTCAAACGCCACGTAGCCCTCGGTATGCAGGTACTCGATCAGCAGCTTCACGCCGACCCACGCGATGATGATGAACGCGCCGTCCACCAGCGGCGGATAGCGCTCGACGAGGGCCAGCAGCTGACCGATGACGAGCCGCATCATCACGATGCCGAGAATGCCGCCCGCCAGAATCACCCACAGCTTCGGCGACATCGCGACCGCCACGAGAATCGAGTCGATGGCGAACACGATGTCGGTGAGCTCGACCTTGACCACGGTGGCCCAGAAGGCCGTCAGCCCCAGCCAGGCGCGCGCCGGCGGCGGCGTGCGGCGGTCGGCTCCGTCCTCGCCGCCCCGGAAATGACGGTACACGAGGTACAGCAGGTAGGCGGCGCCCAACAGCTTCACCCAGCCAAGCCGGATCAGAAAGGCCGCCAGCAGAATCGCCACGGAGCGGAACGCGAAGGCGCCCAGGATGCCGTAGCGGAGTGCTTTTTGCTGCTGGGACTTCGGCAGACCGAGCACGAGGACGGCCAGGACCATCGCGTTGTCGGCGCTCAAGAGGCCTTCGAGCGCGACGAGCAACGCGATGGTGACGAGATCGGATGGCTGAATCACCTTGCCAGAATACTACTGCTGAAGTTGACACGCCTCGTATCAAGCCCTATATTTGGATCGGCGCACCTTCGGGGAACCTCATGGGGCTCGACGAACAGGACCTGTTCTTCATCAGCATGGCCGCGCGCATGCTCGGGATGCATCCGCAGACGCTCCGCAAGTACGAGCGCCTCGGTCTCGTGCAGCCGACGCGGACGATCGGCAGCATGCGCCTGTACTCGCGCGAGGAGATCGAGCGCATCAAGCTCATCAAGCGGCTCGGGGATGACGGCGGCATCAACCTGGCCGGCGTGCAACGCCTGCTCTCCATTGCGGAAGTCATTCAGCGCCTCCGTCCCCTGATGCGCGACGAGGCCCTGGCGGCCCGCGACACGCGGCGGCGGATCTCCCAGGAACTGGAAGAGCTGAGCCGCATGCTCGGATTCGAATAGCGATGGACTTCAAGGACTACTACTCGACGCTTGGCGTGGCGAAGACCGGCACGGCCAAGGAAATCAAACAGGCGTATCGCAAGCTGGCGCGGAAGCACCATCCCGACGTCAACCCGGGCGACAAGTCCGCCGAAAACAGAATCAAAGAGCTCAACGAAGCGTACGAAGTGCTCAGCGATCCGGACAAGCGCAAGAAGTACGACGAGCTGGGCGCAAACTGGCGCGCGTACGAACAGGCGGCTCCCGGTCAGGGTTTCGATCCGGGTCAGGCGGGCGGCGGCGCGTGGAACGTCAATTTCGGCGGCGGCCCGGGCGGCGCGCGCGCCCGCACGATGACCGAAGAGCAGATGCGCGACATGTTCGGAGGCGACAGCCCGTTCTCCGACTTCTTCCAGACCTTCTTCGGCGGCAGCGTGCAGGCCGAGGAGCCGCGGGGCCGCGGCCGCGCAGCGGGCCGAGGGGCGCGCGGCGCGCGCGCGGGTCGCGACGTCCAGCAGGAGATCGAGCTCGGGCTCGAGGACGCCTATCACGGCGCCATGCGCCGCCTCGCCATGACGTTCAACGGCGAGGCCCGCACCGTGGACGTGCGGATTCCCCCCGGCGTCAGCGACGGGTCGCGCGTCCGCGTGGCGGGTGAAGGCGAACATGGGTCCGGCGGCGAGAAGTCCGGCGACCTGTACCTGCGGATCCGGATTGCGCCGCACCCGCAGTTCGAGCGCAAGGGACGCGATCTGTACATCCGCGTGTCGATTCCGCTGACGACCGCCGTCCTCGGTGGCGAGGTCGAGGTGAAGACGCTCGGCGCCAAGTCGCTGCGCCTCAAGATCCCGCCGACGACGCAGAACGGGCAGGTGTTCCGGCTGAAAGGCCACGGGATGCCGGTCGCCGGGAAGCCGGCCGAGCAGGGCGACCTCTACGCGACGGTCGACGTGCAGTTGCCGCGGGATCTGACGCCCGAGCAGCGCACGCACTTCGAGGCGCTGCAGAGCCTGGAGAAGAAGGCATCATGAACATCAACAAATACACGGAAAAGGCCCGCGACGCGGTGGCCGCCGCGGTCGAGCTCGCACAAAAGAACAACAACCCGCAGCTCGAGCCGGAGCACCTGCTCATCGCGCTCACCGAGCAGCAGGACGGCATCGTGCCGGAGCTGCTGCGCAAGATGAGCGTCGACCCCGCCGTCGTCGCGCGTGGCACGCGCGACCTGGTGAAGAGGTTTTCGCAGGCGTACGGCGGCGCGCAACCCGGGATGTCGCCGCGCCTCACGCTCGTGACCGATCAGGCGCAGCTCGAAGCCGATCGCATGAAGGACGAGTTCGTCAGCACCGAGCACCTGCTCGTCGCGATCACGGACGAAACCGGGCGCTCCCCCGCCGCGCAGCTGCTCAAGCAGCACGGCGTCACACGCGACACGATTCTGCAGGCCCTCACGTCCGTGCGTGGGTCGCAGCGCATCACGAACGAGAATCCGGAAGCGACCTACCAGGCGCTCGAGCGCTACGGCCGCGACCTCACCGAGCTGGCGCGCAAGGGCAAGCTCGATCCGGTAATCGGCCGGGACGAGGAAATCCGCCGCGTCATCCAGGTGCTCTCACGCCGCACGAAGAACAACCCGGTGCTCATTGGCGAGCCCGGTGTCGGCAAGACCGCGATCGTCGAAGGCCTCGCGGCCCGCATCGTCCGCGGTGACGTGCCCGAAGGCCTCAAGAAGAAGCGGATCGTCGCGCTGGACATGGGCGCGCTGGTCGCCGGCGCGAAGTACCGCGGCGAATTCGAAGAACGGCTGAAGGCCGTGTTGAAGGAAATCACGGATGCCCAGGGTCAGGTGATCCTCTTCATCGACGAGCTGCACACGGTCGTCGGCGCGGGTGCGTCGGAAGGGTCGATGGACGCGTCGAACATGCTGAAGCCGATGCTGGCGCGCGGCGAGCTGCACACCGTCGGCGCCACGACGCTCGGGGAGTACCGCAAGTACATCGAGAAGGACGCGGCGCTCGAGCGGCGCTTTCAGACCGTGCTCGTCAGCGAGCCGACGGTCGAGGACACGATCAGCATCCTGCGCGGCCTGCGCGAGCGCTACGAGACGCATCACGGCGTGAAGTTCAAGGATGCGGCCCTCGTGGCGGCGGCCGTGCTCTCGAACCGCTATATCGCCGACCGGTTCCTGCCCGACAAGGCCATCGACCTGGTGGACGAGGCGGCGTCGAAGCTGCGCATGGAAATCGACTCCATGCCGGCCGAGCTCGACGAGCTCGAGCGCCGCATCATGCAGCTCGAAATCGAGCGCGAGGCGCTGCGCAAGGAGCGCGACAAGGCCTCGAAAGAGCGGCTCGGCAAGCTCGAACAGGAACTGGCCGATCTCAAGGAAGAGCGCGGACGCCTCGCTGCGCACTGGCAGCAGGAGAAGGCGTTCATTCAGCAGTCACGAGAGCTGAAGGAGCAGCTGGAGGCGGTGCGCGGCGAGATTGAACGCGCGGGGCGGGGCGGCGACTACACCAGGGCATCGGAGCTGCAGTACGGACGCGTGCCGGAGCTCGAACAGAAGATCCGTGACGTCGAAGCGAAGCTGGCCGAGATTCAGAAGAGCCAGCGGATGCTGAAAGAAGAAGTCGACGAAGAAGACATCGCGGAAGTCGTCAGCAAGTGGACGCACATTCCCGTGAGCCGGATGATGGAAGGCGAAGTCCAGAAGCTGATCCACATGGAGGAGCGGCTCCACCGGCGCGTGATCGGGCAGGACGAGGCGATTGCCGCGGTGTCCAACGCGATCCGCCGCGCGCGCGCCGGGCTGCAGGATCCCAACCGTCCGCTGGGCAGCTTCCTGTTCCTCGGACCGACCGGCGTCGGCAAGACCGAGCTGGCGCGCGCGCTCGCCGAATTCCTGTTCGACGACGAGCAGGCCATCGCCCGAATCGACATGTCTGAGTATCAGGAGAAGCACACCGTGTCGCGGATGATCGGCGCGCCTCCCGGCTACGTGGGCTACGAGGAAGCCGGACAGCTGACCGAAGCGGTGCGGCGGCGGCCGTACGCGGTGGTCCTCTTCGACGAGGTCGAGAAGGCGCACCCCGAAGTGCTGAACGTGCTGCTCCAGCTCCTCGACGACGGGCGGCTGACCGACGGCAAGGGCCGCACGGTGGACTTCAAGAACACCGTCGTCATCATGACGTCGAACCTCGGCAGCCAGTACCTCGTGGACGAGATCACGGAAGGCACGCGGCGGCAGGTGATGGAATCGCTCCGCGATCGCTTCCGACCGGAGTTCCTGAACCGCGTCGACGAAATCATCTTCTTCCACGCGCTCGGCCGCGAGCACATGAAGAAGATCATCGACATCCAGGTCGCCGGGCTCATGAGGCGGCTCGACGAGCGCAAGATCCACGTGCGCCTGACCGACACGGCCAAGGATTACCTCGTCGAAGAGGGGTATGATCCGATCTACGGGGCCCGGCCGCTCAAGCGGACGATCCAGCGGCGCGTGCTCGACCTGCTCGCGCTGCGCGTGCTCGAGGGTGATTTCCTCGAGGGCGACACGGTGGTGGTGGACGGCGGCCCCGGCGGGCTGGTCTTCGAAAAACGCGAGGCGGTGAAAACGTAGTGGCTTCCAAGCGACCAACTCCTCGGTTCAACCCGCGCGGCGGCGAGCGGCGCGGGAAGGGCCCGCTCGGCGTGCGGCCGTCGCCGTCGCTCTGGTACGGGCTGGCGCTGCTCGTCCTGCTCGGCGTCGCGCAGATGTACTTCCTGACCCCCACCGCCCGGTCGATTCCCTATTCCGAGTTCAAATCGCTGGTGAAGAACGGCGGCGTCACGGACGTCTCGATCAGCGGCCAGACGATTCGCGGCACGCTCAAAGGGGAAACCGACAAGAACAAGCAGTTCACGACCACGCGCGTCGAGGATCCGAAGCTGACGGAAGAGCTCGAAGCGAAGGGTGTGAAGTACACCGGCGAGCTGGACAACCACTGGCTGTCCGATCTGCTCGGCTGGATCATCCCGCTGCTGTTCTTCATCGGCATCTGGGGCTTCTTCTTCCGCCGGATGAGCGGCGCGGAAGGCGGCGTGATGTCGTTCGCCCGCAGCAAAGGCAAGGTCTACGCCGACGATGAAGTGAAAGTGCGGTTCGTGGACGTCGCGGGCGTCGACGAAGCGGAAGACGAGCTCAAGGAAATCGTCGAATTCCTGAAGAACCCGAAGAAGTACACGAACCTCGGCGGCCATATCCCCAAGGGCGTGCTCCTGGTCGGCCCTCCAGGCACGGGCAAGACGCTGCTGGCACGCGCGGTCGCGGGCGAAGCGCACGTGCCCTTCTTCAGCCTGAGCGGATCGGAGTTCGTCGAGATGTTCGTCGGCGTCGGTGCGGCGCGCATCCGCGATCTGTTTCAGCAGGCCGAAGCCAAAGCGCCCTGCATCGTCTTCATCGACGAGCTCGACGCGCTCGGCAAGGCGCGCATGCAGGGCCCGTTCGGCGGTCACGAGGAACGCGAGCAGACGCTGAACCAGCTCCTCGCCGAGATGGACGGCTTCGACTCGCGCAAGGGCGTGATCATCATGGGTGCGACGAACCGCCCGGAAGTCCTCGACGCCGCGCTGCTCCGTCCCGGCCGGTTCGATCGGCAGGTCCTCGTCGACAAGCCCGACGTGAAGGGACGCGAGGCGATCCTCCGCATCCATGCGAAGGGCGTGAAGATGGCGCCCGGCGTGGACCTGAAGATCGTCGCGGCGCGCACGGCCGGATTCGCCGGCGCCGACCTCGCCAACCTGGTGAACGAGGCCGCCCTGCTCGCGGCGCGCAACGACAAGACCGAAGTCGACATGCGGGACTTCGAGTCGGCGATCGATCGCCTGATCGCGGGCCTCGAGAAGAAGCGCGTGATGAGCCCGAAGGAGCGCGAGATCGTCGCGTACCACGAGTCGGGCCACGCCATCGTCGCCAGCGTGCTGCCGGGGCTCGACCCGGTGCACAAGATCTCGATCGTGCAGCGCGGCTTCGGCGCGCTCGGCTACACGATGCAGCTCCCGCTCGAGGACCGGTATCTGATGACGCGCGGCGATCTGTACAGCCAGCTCGCCGTCCTGCTCGGCGGACGCACGGCCGAGGAAATCGCCCTCGGAGAGATTACGACCGGGGCCCAGAACGACCTGCAGCGCGCCACCGACATCGCGCGCGCGATGGTCACCGAGTTCGGGATGAGCGACGCCCTGGGCGCGATCAACTACGACGGCAACAAGCGGGCGCGCTTCCTCGACATGCCGATGCCGCAGGAGCGCGGGCTGTACGCCGAAGACACCGCGCAGCAGATCGACGCGGAGGTCAAGCGGATTCTGACCGACGCGCACGAGAAGGCGCGCGGTATTCTCAGCGGCAACCGCGAGAAGCTCGAGAAGGTGACGCGCCGCCTGCTCGAAATCGAGGTCATGGAAGGCGAGGAACTGCGGCGCCTCATCGCCGACGCGCCGCAATAGTCGTCACACCCCCTCGGGCATGGCCTCGATGTGGCGGCCCTTCGCCGGCGCCGCCGATGCCCATGGCCGACGATCTGCCGAGGCTGGCATGGGCGGCCCACTCTTCAAGGCCGGCTTCCGCCAAGGCGAGATCGTCGTCACCATGGGCGACGAGCTGGGCCCAATCCCAGCGTCTGGAGTCCGGCCCTCGAACGACGATGATGGCAACCCGCTCGCCCGAGCGCAGCGGGAGCGGCGACACCGGTCGAAGGAGGCCGTTCTCGTAGAGAGCATCGACAGGGCGCATGAAGCGGAGGATGGCACGTCGCAGGTGGGAGTTAGGCTGCGCCTTTTACTCCGCCCGCTCGCCATGCGACGGCAAGCTTCTTTCGAGTCGTCGCACAATCTCTGAGATACAGGTTGATCAGCGTCTGATATCGAATGCCCGTCTCCTCCGAGAGGGCCTTGAAGTAGGCGATCGTCCCATGATCAAGCCGGATGGTGACCTGACGCTTCAGCCGTTTCGCATACGGATTGCGCTTGGCCTTCGAGAAATCGTATTCCTTCCTCATTGTCTCCACCTCTCGATGTACCCCTTGCGTTCCGTCGACGTCGCCTTCCGAGCCGAGATCAATTGAAATCACGATCTGCCTGCGCAGCCTAACGAGTAGTCTCCCGAACTCGATAGCCGAATATTCGCGCGAGGTGCGCGATGTATCGGGTTCATCAGCGTCCGGGACCCGGCCTGAGCTGATCGCGAGGACGGCCGCCCGTTCAACCGCACCAGTAGTGGCACGCGGGCCGGACGGACTATAGTGTCGCCATGAAATCGCTTCCCATCGCCATCGTCTGCGCGGCCGTCGCGCTCTGGTCCGTGAGCACGCCCGCGCAACAGCCCGCGTCCACGACCGCCTTCACGGGCGCACGCGTGATCGACGGCACCGATCGATCGCCGATCGACAACGGAACCATCCTGGTTCGCGACGGACGCATCGTCGCCGTCGGGCCGGCCGCGCGTGTCACGGTTCCCGCCGGAGCGGCGCGCGTGTCGCTTGCCGGAAAAACCGTGATCCCGGGCCTGGTGAACGCGCACGGCCATGTCGGCAACACCGTCGGTCTCGAGCAGGGGCACTACTCCGCCGAGAACGTCGCGCACGATCTGCGGACGTACGCGGCCTACGGGATCACGACGGTGTATTCCCTTGGCGACGATCAGGCGGCGGGCTTTGCGGCGCGCGACGCTCAGCGGACGCCGACGCTCGACCGCGCGCGTCTGTTCGTGGCCGGTCCGGTGCTCGCGCCGAAATCAGTGGGTGACGCGCGCACGCTCGTCGACGAGAACGCCGCGATGAAAGTCGACATCGTCAAGATCCGCGTCGACGACAACCTCGGCGCGACGCCGAAGATGGCGCCCGAGATCTACCGCGCGGTCATCGACCAGGCGCACAAGAAGGGGCTGCGCGTCGCCGTGCATCTCTTCTACCTGGACGATGCCAAGGCGGTGCTCGACGCGGGGGCGGACTTCATCGCGCACAGCGTGCGCGACGCCGACGTCGACGAGGCGTTCATCGCGATGCTCAAGCGCCGCGACGCCTGCTACTGCCCCACGCTGATGCGGGAAGTGTCCACGTTCGTCTACGAGTCGACGCCGTCCTGGTTCGCCGACCCGTTCTTTCTGAGGCACGTGGACATGAAGGTGGTCGAGCAATTGAAGGAACCGGCGCGTCAGGCGCAGATGCGGAACAGCCGGTCGGCGCAGCGGTACAAAGCGGGGCTCGAAGTCGCCACCCGCAACCTGAAGAAACTCTCCGATGCCGGGGTCCGCATCGTGATGGGCACCGACACGGGTCCGCCGGCGCGATTTCAGGGCTACTTCGAGCTGATGGAGCTGGAGATGATGGCGAAAGCGGGCCTGACGCCGCGCCGGGTGCTCGCGTCAGCGACGCGGGACGCGGCGCGGTGCATGAAGCTCGACCAGGATGTCGGCACGCTCGAGCCGAACAAGTGGGCCGACTTCGTCGCGCTCGACGCGGATCCGCTCGCGGACATCTCGAATGTGAGGAAGATCGACTCGGTGTGGGTCGCCGGGAACCGGGTCGAGAGGTGAGATCGAGAAGTTGGCGAGTTGGTGATTTCGTGAGTTGGCGAATCCAACTCACCAATTCACCAATTCACCAACTCGCCAATTCTCATTGGGTGGGCTTTTCGTCGCTGCCGGGAACGGCTGCTTCGGCAGCGGCGAACCCAATCCGCGAATGGGTGCCGTCGCAGAACGGCTTCTTCGCCGACGCGCCGCACCGGCAGAGCGCGAACGGCCGTTTCGCAATCTGATACGTGTCGCCGTTCCAGTCAACCAGCGTCACCTCGTCGCCTTCGACCAGGTAGGGACCGTTCTGCCGTACTTTGATGGTAGCCATGGGGGTCAGCTCATTTTCTGCATGGAGGCGAGGAAGTCGGCGTTCGTCTTGGTCTTCGACATCTTGTCGATGAGCAGCTCCATCGCCTCGACCGGCGACAGCGGGGCCAGCACCTTGCGCAGCACCCAGATACGGTTGAGGTCTTCCTTCGGAATGAGCAGCTCTTCCTTTCGTGTGCCGCTCTTCTGCACGTCGATCGACGGAAAGACGCGCTTGTCGGTGAGCTTCCGATCCAGATGGATTTCCATGTTGCCGGTGCCCTTGAACTCCTCGAAGATGATGTCGTCCATGCGCGAGCCGGTGTCGACCAGTGCGGTCGCCATGATGGTGAGCGACCCGCCTTCTTCGATGTTGCGCGCGGCGCCGAAAAAGCGCTTCGGCTTCTGAAGGGCGTTCGAATCGAGACCGCCCGAGAGCACCTTCCCTGACGGCGGAATCACGGTGTTGTAGGCGCGCGCGAGGCGCGTGATCGAGTCGAGCAGGATGAGCACGTCCTTCCTGTGCTCGACCAGACGCTTGGCCTTCTCGATCACCATCTCGGCGACCTGGACGTGGCGCTGCGCCGGCTCGTCGAAGGTCGACGAGATGACTTCCCCCTCGACGGACCGCTGCATGTCGGTCACCTCTTCCGGCCGCTCGTCGATGAGCAGGACCATCAGGTAGATCTCGGGGTGGTTCTTCGCCACCGACTGCGCGATGCTCTGCAGCAGCATCGTCTTGCCGGTGCGCGGCGGCGCGACGATCAGGCCGCGCTGCCCTTTGCCGATGGGCGTCCACAGATCCATGATGCGCGACGAGATGCTCTCCGGCGTCTCGAGCGTGATGCGCTCCTGCGGATACAGCGGCGTGAGGTTCTCGAAGAACAGCTTCTCGCGCGCCTGGTCGGGCGCTTCGAAGTTGACCGCCTCGACCTTGATGAGCGCGAAATAGCGCTCGCCTTCCTTCGGCGGACGAATCTGCCCCGACACGGTGTCGCCCGTCTGCAGGTCGAACTTCCGGATCTGCGACGGCGACACGTAGATGTCGTCGGGGCCCGGCAGGTAGTTGTAGTCGGGCGCGCGCAGGAAGCCGAAGCCGTCGGGCAGCACTTCGAGCACGCCTTCCGAGAAGATGAACCCGCTCAGCTCGGTCTGCGCCTTCAGGATCTGGAAGATCAGATCCTGCTTCCGCATCCCGGTCGCGCCACTGACGGTGAGGTCCTTCGCAATCTGCGTGAGCTTCTGAATGCTCATGTCCTTCAGATCGGTGATGTTCAGGCCTTCACCCGGTCGTCGCGGCGGCTGCGGTCCGGTTTTCGCCTGTTCGGGGTTGGCGGCCTGGGTGGGGGCGGCGGCGTCCGGGGCGCCGGGGCCGTTCGCGGTCTGCGGCGGCGCATGACGCTTATGATTGCTGGACATGAAAGCTCTCGAACATGCGGTTGGAGGTTGTCGATGGCGGGCCGGCGACCCGCAGGATTCAACGAGGCGTGATGGTCAGCACGAGTATAGGCTTCGGGATATGAACTTTCAAGTCTGAAGTTTGCAGTTCCTCAGAGCCTGTAGGGGTTCTCGCCAATCGAGATGATACTGCAGGCGACGATGGGTTGGATCCGGAGTGCCCGGGCGCGAGCGATCAGCGCGTCGCTCTCCGCGCCGGGATTGATCCAGACCTCCGCGATGCCCTTTCGGGCGATCTCCTCGATGACCTGTTCGCCGATCTCCGGCGGCACGTAAATGGACGCCATGTCGATGATGCCCGGAACGTCGAGCACGGACGGATACGCCTTCAGCCCCTCGACTTCGGCGTCGTGAGGATTGATCGGCACGACCGTGTACCCCTGCTGCCGGAACGCGCGCACGGCGCGATTGCCGAACTTGCTGCGATTGCTCGACGCGCCGATGACGGCGACCACCTTGGCCATGAGACCAAGTATAGGGGCACGCCTGAAGGCCTGCACGACCTGGCAACGGCTACCTGGCGGCGGCGGCCTGCGGCGCGTGCCTGGCAACGAACGCGAGCAGCCGGGCGCTGCCCTCCTCGAGAAGCGCCATCGAGGTCGCGAACGAAATGCGGATGGTGCCGGGCGCGTCGAACGCTTCGCCTGGCGTCACGGCCACCCGCGCTTCCTCGAGCAGCGCATCGGCGAAATCGAGCGACGTGCGGAAGCCCTCGCCCGAGAGCACGTCGCTGACGTCGACGAACATATAGAACGCCCCGTCCGGCTTCCGGCAGCGCAGCCGCGGATCGGCGGCGAGCCGCGCATGGAGCCGATCACGCCGCTTCCGGTATTCGTCCAGCATGGCCGCGACCGGAGCCTGCGACCCGTTGAGCGCGGCGACGGCGGCCTTCTGCGTGATCGAGGCGACGTTCGAGGTCGAGTGACTTTGAATCGCCGCCGACGCGGCAATCACCGCCGCCGGTCCAATCTGCCAGCCGCAGCGCCAGCCGGTCATCGCGTAGGCCTTCGACGCCGAACCGCACAGCACGGCCTGCTCGGGACACGTCTCGGCCAGCACCCGCGGCAGGTTGTGCGCGACCTCGTCGTAGATCAGCTTCTCGTAACAGAGATCGACGACGACCCAGATGCCCTGCCGCGCCGCCACCTCGCCGATCGCCCGGAGCTCCGACTCGGCGATGAGCACGCCGGTCGGATTGCCCGGCGAGTTGACGATGATGCCGCGCGTGCGCGGCGTGATCGCGTCCAGCATCGTCTTCGCGCGGATGGCGAAGCCCTCCTCGGGATACGTGCGCGCGACGACCGGCGTCGCCTCGGCCAGCTTCACCTGCTCGGTGAGCGTCGGCCAGCACGGCGCGTGCGTGATGACCTCGTCGCCCTTGCCGAAGAGCGACAGCGCCGTGTTGTACAGCGCCTGCTTGCCGCCCGCGGTGACGATGACCTGGGACTCCGTGTACTCGACGCCGTAGTCGGCGCGGTACCGGTCGCGGATCGCGCGCTTGAGATCCGCGATGCCCGCGACCGGCGTGTAGCGTGTGAAGTTGTCGTCGAGCGCCGCGTGCGCCGCCGCCTTGATCGCGTCGGGCGTCGGGAAATCGGGCTCGCCCGCGCCGAAATCGATGACGTCGACGCCCTCGCGCCGCAGCCGATCGACCGTCGCGGTCACCTTCATGGTGGGCGATTCCGCAATACGCGCCGTACGTTCCGCCAGTCTCATCAGGCGTCCCTCTTCAGACCTTTCCTCCGCAGCCGCTCTTCCACGAGCTCCGGCACCAGGCCGTCCACGCGGCCGCCGAGGGAAAAGACCTCCTTGATCAACCGCGAGCTGATGTAGGTGTACTGCTCGGCCGGCATCATGAACACCGTCTCGATCGCCGGCTTGAGCCGCTGGTTCATGAGCGCCATCTGAAACTCGAACTCGAAATCGGACACGGCGCGCAGCCCGCGCACGATCACCTGCGCGTTCCGGCGCTCCACGTAGTCGACCAGCAGCCCGTTGAAGGTGTCGACCTCGACGCTCGGGAACGGCTTGAACACCTCCCGCGCGATCTCGACGCGTTCTTCCATCGAGAACAGGGGCGCCTTCTCGGCATTCACCAGGATCGCGACGATGATGCGATCGAAGAGCCGCGCGCCACGCGAGATGATGTCGACGTGGCCGTTGGTCAGCGGGTCGAACGATCCCGGGTAGACGGCTAAGGTGGACATGAGTAGAAAGACAACGCAGAGTCGCCGCTCGTCACCTGACGCACGCGGCGCAGTGGGCCCGCCGTTTCCGGCGGCGCCCGCCGTCGCGGATGCTCGAGCACGAGCACACCGCCCGGCGCCAGCACGTCCCCGGCAGCGACGACGGCCGCGGTCACCGTATCGGGCTGCTCGTCGTACGGCGGATCGAGCAACACGACATCGACCGACGCGGCCGGGAGATCGTCGACCGCGCGTTCGACGGGTCCGCGGATAATAGCATAGCCGTCTTCCACGCCACAGTGCGCGAGGTTCTCCGCGATGAGCGCCTGCGCGCGCCGATCCTGCTCAACGAAGGTGACCATCGCCGCGCCGCGGCTGATCGCTTCGATGCCCAGCGCGCCGGTGCCCGCGTAGCCGTCGAGCACGCGCGCCCCGGCCATCCGCGGCGCGAGGATGTTGAACAGCGTCTCGCGCAGCTTGTCCGACGTGGGCCGCAGACCGTCCCACGTGGGAGCTTTGAGGCGCCTGCCCTTCAGGGCGCCGGCGATCACTCTCATACGGATTGGATAATCGGGTAATCGGGTAATCGGGTAATTGATTGAGGCATGGGCTTCTCTCACTCCACCGTTCAATTACCCAATCACCAGATTACCCAATTACCCAATTTCGACCAGCTTGAATCGCTGCTGCCAGTTCGCGATCAGCTTGTCGATGCCCGCCGGCGTCACGTCCAGCGCGGTCGCGAACCACCGCGCGGCCTCGCGCTGCGCGAGGTCGAGCACGTCGCGGTCGCGGACGAGGTCGATCATGCGGAAGGTCGGGACGCCAGCCTGGCGGGTGCCGAAAAAGTCGCCCGGGCCGCGCAGCCGCAGATCGCGCTCGGCGATCTCGAAGCCGTCGGTCGTCTGCGTCATCGCCCTGAGCCGCTCACGCGCGTCATCCGAGAGCGGCGACTGATACAGCAGGAAGCAGAACGACTGATGACGATCGCGCCCGACGCGACCGCGGAGCTGATGCAGCTGCGACAGGCCGAAGCGTTCCGCGTGCTCGACGATCATGACGCTCGCGTTCGCCACGTCCACGCCGACCTCCACCACCGTCGTCGACACCAGGATCTGCAGCGCGCCCGACGCGAACGCCTTCATCACGCGATCCTTGGCGTCGGCCTTCATGCGCCCGTGCAGCAGGCCGACACGATATTCCGGAAACACCTCCTGCGCGAGGTGATCGTGCATTTCGGTCGCCGCCTTGAGGTCGATCTTCGCGGACTCTTCGACGAGCGGATAGATGACGTAGGTCTGCCGGCCAGCGTCGAGCTGCGCGCGGACGAACTGGTACACCTCGTCGCGGCGCGACTCCGGCTTCGCCGAGGTCGTGATGGGCAGCCGTCCCGCGGGCAGCTCGCGAATCATCGACACGTCGAGGTCGCCGTACACCGTCAACGCCAGCGTGCGCGGGATTGGCGTCGCCGTCATCACCAGGACGTCGGGATGCAGCCCCTTCGCGCGCAGCGTCGCGCGCTGCAGGACACCGAAGCGATGCTGCTCGTCGATGACGACCAGCCCCAGCTGCTTGAAGCGCACGTCCTCCTGCACGAGGGCATGCGTGCCGACGACCAGGTGGATGGCGCCCGAGGCGACCTCACTGAGCGGCCCGCGCCGCGCGGCGCTCGCCGTGGAGCCGGTCAAGAGCGCGACCCGGAATCTCGACGCCTGCAGGAGCCGCGAGATGTTCACGAAGTGCTGCTCGGCCAGAATCTCGGTCGGCGCCATGAACGCCACTTGCAGGCCGTTCTCCATCGCGACCAGCGCCGCCAGCAGCGCGACGATCGTCTTGCCGGCGCCGACGTCGCCCTGCAGCAGCCGGTTCATCGGAAACGATCGCTGCATGTCGTCGACGATGTCCTTCAGCGCCTGCTTCTGGCCGTTCGTCAGCCGGAACGGCAGCACGCGGCGCGCCGACTCGCGGATGCGATCGTCGACGCGGATGACGGCCGGCTTCTGCTCCGCCGCCGCCGACTGCCGACGCGCGAGCACGCCCATCTGGAACAGGAAGGCTTCCTCGAAAATCAGCCGCTGCTGCGCGGGCGTCGCGAACCGGTTCAGCGCCTCGACCGCCGCGTCCTCCGGCGGAAAGTGCGTGGCGAGGAGCGCGGCGTGCCGCGTCGGCAGCCGGAGGCGCTCGCGAATCTCTTCCGGCAGCTGATCCGGGAGGTCCGCCGGCAGCTTCTGAAGCGCGTCGTGGACGAGCCGGCGCTGCATTTTCGGCGTGATGGCACCGGTGCGTTCGTACACCGGCACGATGCGACCCGTGTGGATCGTCTCCCCTTCTTCCTCGTCCAGAATCTCGTACTGCGGATTCGTGAGCTGGAGGCTGGCCGACCCACGCATCTCGACCGCGCCGTACAGCACGACGTGCTGGCCGCGCATGAAGATGTCCTTCAGGAACGGCTGGTTGAACCACACCGCGCGAAGCGATCCGCTTCCGTCGTCGACGGCGGCTTCGAAGATCTTGAACCCAGGCCGCCGGGTCGTTCGAAGCCCACAGGCGAGGACGCGCCCGGCGACGGAGGCGGTCTGCCCCGGTTTCAGCGAGGCGATTGGCTGCAGACGGCTCCGGTCCTCGTAGCGCAGCGGGAATCGGTACAGCAGGTCTTCGAGCGTGGCGAGGCCGGCGTGTTCGAGATCGGCGGCGCGGCGAGGCCCGACGCCCTTCAAGAACTGCACGGGCGTCGCGAGACAAGAGGGGTCAGACCCCTTTTCCGTGTGTCGCGCCGAAACGGGGTCTGACCCCTCTCCTGTCATCACTCTGGAACAGGCCTGAGGGCCTGCGCTACTGGACGATTATCGCCTGTCCGCGCTGCATCTGGATCTCCCGGATGCGCGAAGGCAGTGCAAACGGATCGTCGAGGCTGATGCCGTACGGCTTCTCGGGCGTGCGCGAGTAGTAGCTGACGATCTCCTGCAGCAACAGCTTGGGAATCGGCACGCTGCTGACGCTGGCCGACTCGAGCTGGAAGTGGCCAACGCCCTGACTCGTCGTGAGCACGCCCGTGGCGGTGACCGGCAGGCGGCCGGTGAGGTAGTTCATCGGATCGAGCAGGCTCGTCGGGTTCTTCTGCTTGCGGACCGCGTCCAGATCCACGACGGCCCGCCCCGAGAGGCGCCCGGTGCCGAGGATCGTGACCGACGGCTCCACCACGCCGGTCGGCAACTGCTCTTTCGCCTCGAGCACGAGGTAGGCGTTCACTTCGCTTTCGGTGACGGTGGTACGGCGCGGCACTTTCGACGCGCGGTCGGCGTGAGCCTGGATGGTCGCGACCTTCTGCTTCAGCAGCTGCGCGTCCCGTTTCGTCGCACGGACATCGGCGCGCGGCGTCGCCGCCAGCGCGACCAGCGCGGCGCTCACGATCACCAGCGACGTGGTCAGGTGCCTGGCGCACATGGACCGATCTTACATCGGTCTCACAGCTGCGGCCGGGCCAGCATGAGCTGTTCGACCTCGCCGGGCGTCGGCAGTCCCCCGCGAGCCCCAAGAGCCCGGCAGTTCAGAGCGGCGGCCGCGTTCGCGTAGCTCAACACGTCCTCGATGTCGCCCTCGGGCATCCGCAGGCAGGCCGCGGCGAACGCCCCGCGAAACGCGTCGCCGGCACCCGTGCTGTCCACGCAAGCCACCTGAAACGCCGGCGTCCGGATTTCGCGGCCGTTGCACCACGCCAGGCTGCCTCCGGACCCGAGGGTGACGCACACGAGCGGCGCGCCGAAATCCCGTCCAATCGTCTCGAGCGCGTGTCCGAGGCTCTCGTGGCCTGTCAGCGCGGGCGGGAACTCCTGCGCGGCGATGATCGCGTCGATGTTGAGCAGCAGGTCGCCGATGCCGGGCCGGACCTTTTCGACGTCGATGATCGTCGGGATGCCGGCCTCGCGGGCGTACCGCGCGGCACGGGTGGACGCCGCCGTCTCATGGCAGTCGACGATGAGCAGGCGGCCGGCGGTCACGGCCTCCTGCGGCACGTCCACCGGTTCCATGGTCAGCGCCGGATGACGGTCCCACAGCACCGTCCGTTCACCGGATCTCGCGTCCACGAGAATCACGGCAAACTGATTCGTGGCGCCCGCGACGGTTCGCGCCGCGCTGATGTCCACGCCCTCGCGCACCAGGCTCTCTCTCGACAACGCGCCGAGGTCGTCGTCGCCAAAGCTGCCGACGTACCGCGTGCGCAGGCCCAGCCGCGCGCAGGTCACCAGGGCGGTCGCGATCGGGCCGCCTGGCAAGCGGGCAAAGCGCTGCAGCCGCTGCTTGCTGTTACAGGCAGGATATTCCGCGACCACGGCCACGAGGTCGACGCTGTTGAGGCCGAAGCCGGCCACGTCGAACGGCCGGGCTCCCGGCGGCGGGATCAAGAACGGGATACGCACGCCTCCGAATCCTAGCATCCGCCCCGGCCTCCGGCCCCCAGCCTCTAGTCTCCAGCCTCTTTGATATTGACCTTCGCCTTTCTTTTGCGTATAGTCAGGCCCATAGCGAGGTGCCGATGCTTCCTCTCACCAAACGGCAGCGCGAGATACTCGATTACCTGAACGAGTTCATCACCCAGCACGGCTACGCGCCGAGTCTCGAGGAAATTGGCCGGCGCTTCGGCCTTTCTTCGCTCGCGACGGTGCACAAGCACCTGACGAATCTCCAGGAGAAGGGCTTCATCAAGCGCGCCTGGAACCGCAGCCGATCGGTGGAAATGGTGCCGACGCGCACCGGGGGACGCGCGGTCGACCTGCCGCTGTACGGCTACGTCGCGGCTGGTGCGCCGATCGAGGCGGTGGTCTCGACCGAAACGATCGCGGTTCCTGAGGACTTCGTGGGCAAGCGGGACACCTACGTGCTCCGCGTGCGCGGCGACTCGATGATCGACGAGCAGATCCGCGATGGCGATTTCGTCGTCGTCGAGAACCGCAAGACGGCCGACAACGGCGAGATGGTCATCGCGCTGCTGCGCGGGTCGGACGTCACCCTCAAGAAGTTCTACCGCGACCCGGGCGGCAAGATCCGCCTGCAGCCGGCCAACGCCGCCATGCAGCCGATCTTCGCGGACCCGGACCAGGTGCAGATTCAGGGCGTCGTCGTCGGGGTGATGCGGAAGTACTAGCGTACACTTGGGCATGGCCGATCAGCCCAAGCAGATCAACTTCACCATCGTCCCGGACGACAATTCAACGGCGCCGCGGACCTACGCGAACTTCTGTTCGATCGCGCACACGCCGTTCGACTTCACGCTCACCTTCTGCGAGGTGATGCCGCTCTCCGAGAAGGAAATCAAGGAGGCCGAAACCGAGCACATCGTCCGCGCGCCGGTGCGCACGAAGATTGTCGTGCCCGTGCAGTTCGTGCCCAACCTGATTGCGGCGCTGCAGGAGCACTGGCGGGTGTACTCGGAGTCCTACAGCAACGTCGGCTGGAACAAGGGCACGGAGCCCGGCATTCATTAGGTCCGGCGTTCAAGTTGATTTCTTCGCAATCTCTAAAGCCGGACGCCACGACGGAGAAGCCGGACACGACGGCAATGAAGACCGTACGCGAAACGCGCGATATCCTCGATGCGCTCGAGGCCCAGCATCCGGACGCGGATACGGAGCTGCACTACACGAATGCCTTCGAGCTGCTCACCGCGACCATGCTGTCGGCCCAGTCCACCGACGCACGGGTCAACCTGGTGACGCCGGCGCTCTTCAAGCGCTATCGGAACGCCCGCGCGCTGGCGAAGGCCACCGTCGAAGAGCTCGAGCCGCAGATTCACTCCACCGGGTTCTTCCGCGCGAAATCGAAGGCGCTCCTCGGCATGGCGCAGGCGCTCGTGAAGGAGCACGGCGGCGCGGTGCCGCGCACGCTGGACGCGCTGGTCGAGCTGCCCGGCGTGGGACGGAAGACCGCGAACGTCGTGCTCGGACATGCCCTCGGCGTGCCGGGGCTGGCGGTGGACCGCCACGTCCTGCGCGTCGCGAACCGCATCGGCATCGCCGAGTCGGACGACCCGGTCGTCGTCGAGCGGCAGTTGTCGGCCGCGATGCCGCCCGAGCGATGGACGCGCACCTCCGACACGCTCATCCTGCACGGCCGGCGGATCTGCCGGCCCAAACCGCTGTGCGATCAGTGCGCGGTCGGCGACGACTGCGAGTATCACCGGACCGTCGTCTCGCGCGAGCGCGGACGCGACGCCTCCACATCCAGACCCAAGGCCGGTGCAGCGAAACGCGTTCGAACGCCTCGTCGCTGACGCGCTGGCCTCGCTGCCGCGCCGCTTCCGCGACGCGATGAAGAACATCGCGATCGTGGTCGAGGACGAGCCGTCGGGCGAGCTGCTCGACGAGATGGAGATCGAGCCGCCCGACACGCTGCTGGGGCTCTATCAGGGCACGCCGCTCACCGAGCGCGGCTGGGGTTATGGCAACACCCTGCCCGACCGCATCCTCGTCTTTCAGGGTCCGCACGAACGCGACGCGGAAGATGAAGACGATCTCGTCGTGGCGATCGGCGAGACGCTCGTCCACGAGATTGGCCACTACTTCGGCCTCAGCGAGGAAGAGATTGAGGCGATTGAAGAGCGATACTGGCGGGGAAATGCGCGGGATTAGACCCGGAAGGCAGTTGAGTGGACGTCGCGCCGCTCACCTGGCGCAGGGCTTCAGCCCTGCCATTGCGGCGCGGGCAGGCCTGAAGGCTGGCGCTACCTACGTCCACTCAGGCGCCTTCCGGGGTTAGCGAAGGTGCGGGTGGTGCGAAGGTGATCCGCAAACGTTTCGGCCAGCACTTTCTCGAGCCGGCCTGGGTCGAGAAAGTGGTGCGCGCGATCGCGCCGCAGCCCAACGAGACGTTCATCGAAATCGGACCCGGACGCGGCGCGCTGACCCGTCCGCTGGTGGCGCGCGCCAAAGCCGTCGTGGCGTACGAAATCGACCGCGACCTCGCCGCCGGGCTCACCGCCACGGCGCCGCCCAACCTGACCGTCGTCGAGGGCGACTTTCTCGAGCGGGCGGCGAATCCCGAATTCCTGGCGAATCCCGAATCCCAAGTCCCAAATCCCGAATCCCGAGTCCCAAATCCCGAGTCCCGAGTCCCGAATCCCAAATCCCGAGCGAACCCCGAATCCCAAGTCCCAAATCCCGTTGCCGTCCGGGTCGCCGGCAACCTCCCTTACAACGTGGCGTCGCCGATTCTGTTCAAGCTGGTCGAGCTCTATGCGCGCGGTGTCCCGCTTGTCGACGCGACGGTCATGCTGCAGCGTGAGGTCGCCGACCGGCTGTTGGCGCCTCCCGGAGGCCGGGAGTACGGCGTGCTCAGCGTACTGATTCAACACGCGGCGCACGTCGAGATGCTTCTGAAGCTGCCCGCAGGCGCGTTTCGCCCGCCGCCCAGGGTCCACTCGGCGCTGGTCCGGCTGCGGTTTCACCCGCCGGAGCCGGCGGTGAAGGACCCCGCTGTCTTCGCGGCGATCGTCCAGGCGGTCTTCACGCGTCGCAGGAAGACGCTCGCCAACGCGCTTCTGGCGTACCACGGGCGGGTGTCGGTTTCCCCCGCAGAAGCCCTCGCTCAGGCGGGACTCGACGGGGCCCGTCGGCCCGAAATGCTCTCGATCGGGGAGTTCGCCCGCCTGGCCGACGTCTACGCTTCGGTTTCCCCGTGAGCTGTGCTATATTTCGGCAGCTAAGTTGTACGTGGGCTGGGTCTTAGGACCCCGCAAAGGTCGGCCATCCCGCCTCTTGTAATCTCAGGCGCGCCCAGCAGCCTGATCGAGCCGCTATGGCGGCTCCCATCGACCGGAGCGACTCCGCCCGGAGTGTCTCCCCGGCGCTGGTGCGTACACCTGTTCCAGCATGCTCGAAGTCGTGGCGCTCGGCGGACTCGGCGAGTTCGGCATGAACATGCTCGCTCTTACCTGGGGCGAGACGACGATTGTCGTCGACGCGGGCGTGATGTTCCCGGATCCCGAACTGCTCGGCGTGGACCGGATTATTCCGGACCTGACCTACCTGCAGCAGAAAGGGCGCGTCGCCGCGCTCGTGCTGACGCACGGCCACGAGGATCACATCGGCGCCGTGCCGCATGTCGCGCCGCTCGTCGACGGACCGATCTACGGGACGCCGCTGACCCTCGCGCTCGTCGAGCCGAAGCTCGAAGAGCACGGCCTCGACGATGTGCGGCTCGTTCCGGTGCGGCCGCGGGAGCGCGTCACCGTCGGCCCCTTCACGATCGAGTTCATCCGCGTCACGCACAGCATGCCCGACTGCGTGGCGCTCGCCATCCACACGCCGGCCGGCGTCATCGTGCACACCGGCGATTTCAAGATTGATCAGACGCCGATCGACGGGCAGCACTTCGACGTCCACCGGTTCGCGGAGCTCGGCAGCGCGGGCGTCCTCGCGCTGTTCGCCGACAGCACCAACATCGATCGCCGCGGCTTCACCGGGTCGGAGCTCGAGGTCGTCGCCGCGTTCGAGGAGATCTTCACGAGCGCGACGGGCAAGCTCGTCGTCGCGGCGTTCGCCTCCAGCATCTACCGGATGCAGATCCTGGTCGATCTCGCCGCGCAATTCGAGCGCAAGGTCGCGTTCATCGGGCGCGGGATGATGCGGAACTCGGACATCGCGCAGCGGCTCGGCTACCTGCGCGTCCCCAACGGCCTGCAGATTCGCGATTCGGAGGTCGGCACGTATCCGGCGCAGGACGTCCTCTGCCTCGCGACGGGATCGCAGGGCGAACCGATGTCCGCGCTGTCGCGGATGGCGATCGCCGATCACCGGCACGTCACGATCGGCCCTGACGACACGGTCGTGCTCTCGGCGCGGCAGATTCCCGGCAACGAGAAGGCCATCGGCCGCGTGATGAACCATCTCGCCCGCCGCGGCGCGGACGTCATCTACGAGGGCATCAAGCACGTCCACGTCTCGGGCCACGGCAGCGAGGAAGAGCTGAAGCTGATGCTCTCGCTCGTGCGGCCGCAGTTCTTCATCCCGGTGCACGGCGAATTCCGTCAGCTGTCCCAGCACGCGCGGATTGCCGCGCGCGTCTTCGCGGGACGCGATCCGAGGCCGGAGATTCTGCTGGCTGAAAACGGCGACATGCTCCACTTCGACGGGGCGGGCGCGCACATCGCGGGCAAGGCGCCGGTCGGCCGGGTGCTCATCGACGACACGCGGACCGGCGAAGTGGGCGACGAGGTGCTGCGCGATCGCCGCCATCTCGCCGAGGACGGCCTGGTCGTCCCCGTCGTCGCCATCAACAAGCAGACCGGCGCGCTCGAGGGCGTGCCCGACATCATCACGCGCGGGTTCGTCATGGAGGACAGCCAGACGCTGCTCGCCGACGGCGCGCGCCTGCTCGCCGAGGTGGTCGAACAGGCGAGCCTCGAAGAGCGCACGGACCAGGCCTTGATCAAGGAAAAGCTGCGGGTCGAGCTGCGCCGCTTTTTCCGCAAACGTTCGGGGCGGCGGCCCTTCGTGCTGCCCGTCATCATGGAGATCTGACACGTGAGTCGATCGAAGGTTCCGCGCCGCGTCAGCGAGTTCGTCGGCGTCGCGCTGTTCGCCGCCGCGCTGATCTGGATCATTTCGCTCTCCAGCTACGAGCCCGCCGACCCGGTCTGGTTCTTCAGCACGGGCGCCCACACCGCGCCGGCGAACTTCGCGGGGCGCGTCGGGGCGTTCGTCGCCGAACTGTCGTTTCAGCTCTTCGGCTATGCGTCGTATCTGATTCCCGCGGTCCTGGTCATCGTCGGCTGGAACGCGTTCTGGTGCCGCACGCTCGACGCCGCCGGCACCAAGGCGACGGGCGCCGGACTCCTCTTCGGCTGCCTCAGCGCGTTCCTCAGCCTGGTCTTCGGCACGCTCGACGTCTCCGGCAAGTCGTTCCGCGCCGGCGGCTACGCCGGCGAGTTCCTCGCGAAGGAGATGTCCGAGTATCTCAACCGCACCGGCTCGGTGATCGTCATCCTCACGCTGATCTTCATGGCGATCATCCTCTCGACGCAGTTTTCCTTCGGCCGGTTCTTCGCCGCGGTCATCGCGTCGATCCGGGACGGCGCGACGCGCGGCCTCGACGAGTTTCGCGAGTGGCGCGAGGAGCGCCGTCGCGAGAAACAGCGCCGCGACGTGATCGCCAAGCACACGAGGAAAGGCTTGCCCGCCCTCGCCGAGGCACCGGCGGGCAAGCCCGCGTCCACTGAAGCGCTTCTCGCCAGGCCGGCCAGGAAGCGCGACGGGCGTGTCGAGCCGGACGAGGCGCCCGCGGAAGGCCTCGCGGCGAGAGCGTCGCGCGTGATGGCGAATGCATTCACACGCAAGGACCGTCACGACCAAGAGTCGGCGACGCTTCCCGCGCCGGCGGCGTTCGGCAACCCGCGATCGGTCGCGCCGGCGAGACCGCCGAAGGTGTCGATGCCGTCGCCTCCCCTGCCGTTGTCGGATCCCGAGCCGCTGTCGAAAGCCCCCGCCGAACGGCGGAAGGGCGACTACGCCCTGCCGCCCCTGGCCCTGCTCGACGCGCCCAAGGCCGAGCACAAGATCGACGAACGCGAGCTGATGGACGGCGCCCGCCTCCTCGAGGAGAAATGCCGCGAGTTCTCGGTCGAAGGCAGCGTGGTGCAGATCCACCCGGGCCCCGTCGTGACGACCTACGAATTCAAGCCGGACGCCGGCGTGAAGTACTCGAAGGTCACGGGCCTCGCCGACGACCTGTGTCTCGCGATGCAGGCCGACTCGGTCCTCATCGATCGCATCCCCGGCAAGTCCACCGTCGGCATCCAGATTCCGAACCACACGCGCGAGCCGATTTCGCTGCGCGAGCTGCTCGAATCGGAGGCGTACAGGCGCTCGACGTCGAAGCTCACGATCGCGCTCGGCAAGACGATCCACGGCGAGCCGTTCATGGCCGACCTCGCCACGATGCCTCACCTGCTGATCGCCGGCTCGACCGGCGCCGGCAAGTCGGTCGCCATCAACGGCATGCTGACGAGCATCCTCTACCGCGCGACGCCCGACGACGTGCGGATGATCATGATCGACCCCAAGCGCCTGGAGCTCGGGATGTACGAGGAAATTCCGCATCTGATGACGCCCGTCGTCGTCGATCCCAAGCAGGCGGCGAATGCGCTGCGCTGGGCCGTGCGCGAGATGGAAGAGCGCTACAAGACGCTGGCGGCGGAAGGCGTCCGCAACATCGAGCAGTACAACCGGAACGTGCGCCACGCCATCCAGGAGAAGCGCACGCCGAAGAACGGTCAGGAACCGAAACCGCTCCCCTTCATCGTTGTCGTCATCGACGAGCTCGCCGACCTGATGATGGTCGCCAGCAACGAGGTGGAGGAATCCATTGCCCGCCTTGCGCAGATGGCGCGCGCGGTCGGGATTCACCTCATCCTCGCCACCCAGCGTCCGTCGGTGGACGTCATCACGGGCCTCATCAAGGCCAACCTCCCGGCCCGCATCGCGTTTCGGGCGGCGTCGAAGATCGACTCGCGGACCATTCTCGACGGCAACGGCGCCGAGCAGCTCCTCGGCAAGGGCGACATGCTGTTCCTGCCGCCCGCCTCTTCGCGTTTCATCCGCATCCACGCGCCGTACATCTCCGAGCAGGAGAGCGCACGTCTGGCGAGTTTCCTGCGCAAGCAGGGCAAGCCGGTGTACGACGAAACGATCACCGCGGAGGAAGAGACCGCGGCCGACGGCATCGAGCTGGAGAAGGACGATTTGTACGACGAGGCGGCACGCATCGTCGTGCAGAGCGGCCAGGCGTCGATCTCGTACCTCCAGCGGAAGTTGCGCATCGGTTTCAGCCGTGCGGCGCGGCTGGTGGACATGATGGAGATGGAAGGCCTCGTGTCGCCGGCGGCTGGCGGGAAGCCTCGCGAAGTGCTCGTCGACAAGCACTACTTCGCCGAGGTCGACGCGCAGCTCCGATGAGCGCGGGCACGACCATGGCAAGACGAAGATACGCACTCTTGAACGCCGAGTTCGCAGAGCACGCAGCGAGCGTCGTTCTCTGCGGTCTCTGCGCCCTCTGCGTTCTGTATTCGAGCACCGCGTTCGCGCTGCCACCCGTGCGGACGATGTACACCGACGCGCTGGCGCGCGAACAGGCCGTGCGCGGCGCCCTGGCGGCCCCCGACGCCTCGGCGATCCTCGTGCCGGACGTCCGCGCCGTCGTCGCCGCCTACGAGGCGGTCGTCGCGAGATATCCGGCGAGCGGCTACAGCGACAACGCGCTGTGGCAGGGCGGACGTCTCGCGCTCGATGCGTTCGCGCGCTTCGGCCAGACCCGGGACAGGGACACCGGATTGCGTCTGCTGCGCCGGCTCGCGGCGACCTATCCGACGAGCAAGCTCGCCAAGCAGGTGCCGGACGAGATCGGCCGCTTCGATGCTGCCGTCGCCGGCGGGGTTCGCCCCGCGCAACCGGCGGAATCGCCGACCACGCTCCCGGCTGCGGGGACCGAGCCTGCTCCGCCCGCCCGCACGACCGTCGCCACGATCAAGGAGATCCGCCGCGCGGTGCTGCCCGACGCCGTGCGAATCACGATCGAGCTGGACGGCGAGGTGCCGTTCCACGACGAGCGGATCGCGGATCCGCCGCGCGTGTTCGTCGATCTGCCCGGCACCCGCGCGACGCCGGCGCTCGTCGATCAGACCATCCGCTTCGACAGCGACGCGGATGTCGTCCGCCAGGTTCGCATCGGCCGGCATCCGAACAACACCACGCGCATCGTCCTCGATGCGGCGGGCGTGACCAGCTACAGCGTTTACCCGCTCTACGGCCCGTATCGCCTCGTCATCGATTGCGTGCGCGGCGCGACAACAACCGCGCCGCCGCTCGCGCCCCTGTCGTCCACGTTGTCGCCGCCCGCGACGCCGCTCCTCGGCCGCCCACGCGCCGAAGGCGCGCTGGCGGCGACGAAGAACCTGACCGGCGGATTTTCAATCGCGCGTCAGCTCGGGCTCGGCGTCTCACGCATCGTGATCGACGCCGGCCACGGCGGCCACGATCCAGGCGCCAAGGGCAAGGGCGTGACCGAAGCCAAGCTCGTGCTCGACGTCGCGCTCCGCCTCGAGAAGCTGCTGCAGAAGGTCCCGGGTGTCGAAGTGTTCCTGACGCGCCGGACCGACGAATTCATTTCGCTGCCGGAGCGGACCGCGATCGCCAACCGCGAGGGTGCGGATCTGTTTCTTTCGATTCACGCGAACGCCAGCCAGAGCGCACAGGCGCGCGGCATCGAGACCTATTTCCTGAACTTCGCGACCAACCTGAGCGCCGCCGCCGTGGCCGCGCGCGAGAACGCCGCGTCGAACCAGTCCATGGGCGCGCTGCCCGACTTCGTGAAGGCCATCGCGCTGAACAACAAGCTGGACGAGTCGCGCGACTTCGCGACGCAGGTGCAGCGAGCCATGTTCGACCGGCTGAAGACCACGAACAAGACGATCAAGAATCTCGGCGTGAAACAGGCACCGTTTGTCGTCCTGATCGGCGCGGCGATGCCGAGCGTGCTGACCGAGATCTCCTTCGTCACCAACGCGCAGGAGGCGAAGCTGTTGAAAGGGAACCTCTATCGGCAGCGGATCGCCGAGGCGTTGTTCAACGCGATCCGGAAGTACCAGTCCTCACTGAAGAATTCGACAACGGTCGCCCACCAGTAACCGCTCGGCTGAAGCCTCGCGCTACGCTCCTCGCGAGCGCACCCAGAACAGCACGCTCGCGAACACCAGGCCCAGGAGGAGCGCCGCAAGGACGATGACGCCGGTCAGCCCCAGCGATCCGATGAGCACGTCCGCCAGCCCCTGCAACTCGGTCTTCGCCGGCGTCTCGATGATCTTGACGATGATAGGTTTCGACGGCTGGGCCTGTAAAAAGAGGGCTGAGGGCTGAGGGCTGAGGGCTGCGAACCCGCTGAAGGCCCTGAGCCCTGCGCGCTTAGCCCTGTTCATCGAAGTCCTCGAAGGCGAGCGTCGCGAGCGTGCGGACGCCCACGCCGCTCGGCCCCTTGGGCAGGTAGGGCCGCGCTTCATCCGCCCACGCGGTACCGGCGATGTCGATATGCACCCACGGCAGGCCGCCGGTGAACTCCTTCAGGAACCACGCCGCGGTGATCGATCCGGCGGGCCGTCCTCCGGTGTTCATCAGATCGGCGATGTCGCTCTTCAACTGATCGCCGTACTCATCGAACAACGGCAACGGCCAGACGCGGTCGCCCGCGCGATTCGCCACCCGCCGCACGCGCTCGACCCACGCGTCAGGGCCGCCGAACAGCCCGCTGGTCACCTTGCCGAGCGCGACGACGACGGCGCCGGTGAGCGTGGCGACGTCGACCAGGTGCGTCGCGCCGAGCTGCCGCGCATACCAGAGACCATCGCCGAGAATGAGACGGCCCTCCGCGTCCGTGTTGACCACCTCGACCGTCTTGCCCGCCGCGCTCTTCAGGATGTCGCCCGGCTTGATCGCGCGTCCGCCCGGCATGTTCTCGGTGGTGGGCACCACGCCAATCACCCGAATGGGCGCCTTGAGCAGCGCGATCGCGCGCATCGCGCACGCCACCGCCGCGCCGCCGGCCATGTCGTCCTTCATCCGCTCCATGTTTTCGGCCGGCTTGATCGAAATGCCGCCGGTATCGAAGGTGACACCCTTGCCCACCAGACCAAGCACCGGCGTGTCCGGCGCGCCGGGCGGATCGTAGCGGAACACGATGACGCGCGGCGGCTCGCTGCTCCCGCGTGCGACGCCGAGCAGCAGGCCCATGCCGAGCTTCTCGATTTCGGTTTCGTCGAGCGTCTCGACGCGGACGCCGACCTCGCTCGCGATCGCCGCTGCCCGTCTGGCGAACTCTCTCGGCGTCAGCGTGTTGCCCGGCTCGTTCGCCAGCTCGCGCGCCAGGTTGCTGCACTCGCCAAGCACCCGCCCGCGGGCGACGGCGGCCGACCGAGCAGCGACGACCTCCGCGGGCGCGTCGAGCAGCACGACGGTCCACGCCGGCACCGGCGCCGGCGGCGGCTCGCTCGTCTTGTAGCTGCCGATACAAAACTCCGCCAGCGTCAGTCCTTCGGCCGCGGCCTGCGCGAGCTCCGCGGGATCGCCCTCGCCGCGGACGACGAAGGCCGCACGCGCGACGTGTTTCTGCCGCGCGGCGAGGCCCGCGGCCGCCGCCAGCTTCCGCACGAGATCGCTCCGCGCTTCGGCCCGGCGGCCGCCGCCGATGAGCGCGACTCGTCGCGCCCGCCAGCTCGTGTCCACAATCGGCGTGAGGAACAGGTCGTACGGCTTGGCTTGAAATTCCTGGGACGTGAGCGCACGGCTGAGCTCGCGATGGCCCGCCTCGTCGAGCGTGGGTACGGCGCCGGACTCTTCGCCCTCGAACCACGGCACGATGAGCAGGTCGGTCTCGACAGCGGACAGCGGGCTTCCTGTACAGACGATCGGCGTCGACGCGGAGGCTGGGGGCATCGAGATATTATCGCCGATGCCGCTTGTTCGCGCCCAGCGCGGACGATACAATTGCGTGCAGCTCCTGCCTGTTGAGGGATCCATGGTTATGAGGCACCTGCGACGACTTGCCTGGGCCGGCGCGGCGTCTCTCCTCGTGTCGGCGACGCTCGTCGCGTCCGAGTCCGCCCAGAAGTCGGACAAGGACGCGAAGGACAACGCCGACGCCAAACGCCCGAAGCTCACGTTGAAGGCGCAGCCCGTGGTCAGCATGGCGCCCGCGCGCATCGTGTTGACCGCGGAGCTGGTCGGCGGCGCGAACGACTTCGAAGAGTTCTACTGCCCCACCGTACAGTGGGAGTGGGGCGATGGCACGCAGTCCGAGTCGACCAGCGACTGCCCGCCGTATGAACCCGGGAAGACGGAAGTGAAGCGCCGATTCACCGTCGAGCACGTCTTCCGTACGGGCGCCTGGCGCGTCAACTTCCGCCTGAAGCGACGCGACAAGGCCGTCGCCTTTGCGACCGTCAACATCCAGGTGCGTCCGGGGCTGCGCGATATAGGCCGGTAGCCGGTCCGGGCATCGGCGTGGTGCTGGCCCTGGCGCTCGCCGCCAGCTTTTTCCCGGCGCGCCGCGCATCGCGGATCCCCCCGGTTGAGGCGTTGCGCTGCCAAAGGCTCGAGCGAGCCGTCGATCGTCACGTCTGACGGTCCGCGGTACGCGACAGATACGTTCGTAGCGACTGTTGGATGCGCTCGAACTCCGTCTCCAGGCGCACCAGAATCCCTGACGCGCGAGACGACGGCCCGGATCGCGCGTTCGTCATCAGCTCGCCGCAGCACGCCGCCATCGACGCCGCGCCCATGAGCGCGCTGCTTCCTTTGAGTGTGTGCAGCAGCCGCTCCAGCGCTCGGGCGTCCTGCCGCTCGACCGCCGCGCGGATCGCCGTCATCTGGGCGGAGGCATCCTGCAGGAACAGTTCGACCAGCTCCCGGACGTCCGCGCCGGCCAGTTCCAGCGCGCGCAGGCCGGACAGCAGACCGTTCGGCTCCATTGCGCCCGCGCGCGCGGCCTGCTCCGAATCGGCGCGTTCGGCCGACACCGAGCCGCACCGCTCGAGCGCCGCCCGCCACTCCTCCACCCGCGTCGTCTTGCCGACGTAGTCGTCCATCCCCGCCGCCAGGCACTGGTCTCGGGTCCCTTCGACGTCGCTGGCCGTCATGGCGATGATGCGAGGCCGCTGACGCTCCGGCCAGCGTGCGCGAATCTGGCGCGTCGTGGCCAGGCCGTCCATCTCGGGCATCTGGAGGTCCATGAAGACAACGTCGTAGGGCTGGCGCTCCAGGGCTGCGAGCACTTCCAATCCGTCGGCCACCGCATCGGCGCGGTAGCCCAATCGGGCGAGAAGCGCCAAGTCCACCTTCTGGTTCACGGCGTTGTCCTCGGCCAGCAGGATTCGGAGCGGCAGTCGCGACGGGAGCGGCGCGGCGATCGTCAGCCCGGCCGCGGAACGCTCGGCGCCTGCGCGTGGCTCCGCGAAGATTGTGGTCAGTGCCTCGTACACCTCGGACGGCTTGACCGGCTGGGTCAGCACGGCGGCGAGCTCAGACGGCAGCGGCGGCGCCCCTGCTCTGCTCGCCATCTCTTCGCGATGGCGCACCGACGTCAGCAGTATGAGGGGTAAGGCCGCGCCGCCGCTGGATCGGCGGATCTCAGCCGCCAGGGCCAGCCCGTCCATCTCCGGCAACCGCGCATCCAGAATCGCCACGTCGAACGGCCCTTCGCGCCGGATCCACTCCAGCGCCTCGCCTGCGGAGGCCGCGGCACGCGGGCTCATCCCCCACGCGCTGGCCCGGTCGGCAAGGATGCGTCGATGGGTAGGGCTGTCATCGGCGATCAGCACACGCCTGCCCGTCAGAAGTGGATGGACGCCGCGCAAGTAGGCACGCGGCTCGCTCGCGACCTCTTCGGCGACGATCGTGAAGCAGACGGTGGAGCCGTGCGCGTCTTCGCTCTCCACCCACAGGGTTCCGCCCATCAGCTCGCAGAGACGCCTGCTCAGCGCCAGACCGAGTCCGGCGGCGCCGAATCGGCGCGCGTGCGCCGCGTCGAGCTCGGCAAACATCGAGCGGCTCCCCTCGTCCGAAGAGCTCGCGCCGCTCGCATGCCTCACCGAGAACCGCACCTCATCGCGTCCATCCGTCAGAGGCCGGCTCGTCGCCGAAACCACGACTTCGCCGCGGCGTGCCGATCGCACGACGTGGCCGGCGAGCGTCACAAGAACCTGGCGGAGCCGGGTGACATCGCCCAGCAGCGTTCCGGGCGCGGCGTCATCGACGGTGTAGACCAGATCGAGATCCTTCTCGGCCGCTTTTGGCGCCACGAGCTCCAGCGACAGCTCGACCGCGTCGCGCAGATCAAACGGTTGCGCCTCGAGCGTCAGGGTGCCCGCGTCGATCTTCGCAAAATCCAGCGTGTCGTTGATGATCGTCAGCAGCGCGTCCCCGCTGGCGCGGATGATCTCGACGTACTCCCGCTGTTCCCGAGTCAGATCCGAGTCCAGGAGCAGTCCGGCCATGCCGAGGATGCCGTGCATCGGCGTGCGGATATCGTGGCCCATGTGGGCCATGAACGCCAATCCGCCTTGGCCGCTACCCGCGCGTGTTTCGCTCTTGGACATGAGTACCCTATCCGCCGCTCACAGCTGCTTGAGGGCCTGCAAGCTGCGGCGGCAGAAGCCGAGCAACTGGTCCAGCGTCAAATCCGAGGCAAACTCCTCGGGCAACTGAAGCGTCTGTCGCTGGTAGCTCCGGATCACGTTTCGGTATTCCCTGGTCGCCCGTTCCGCGTCCCCCCGATCTCGATACAGGTTCGCCAGCCAGAAATGCGCGAGCGCCAGCGTATCGTCCAGGTAGAGGGCGCGGCGCAGGGACTCCAGCGCTTCAGTCTGGCGGCCGCGGCGCGCCTCGATCATCCCGACGAGCAGGTGCGCCTTCGCCTCGAACAGATCGAGCCCGAGCGCCCGCTCGGCCTGATCCACCGCCTCCTCGTACCGGCCCTGGTTCGCGTAGAGCCCGCCCAGCAACAGATACGCGCGGATAAAGCTGGGGCTGGACTGCATCAACGCCCTGAGGGAGGCCTCGGCCCGGTCCCACGCGCCTGTCCGGAACGCGTCCAGGCACTGGTCGTACTGGCTCCCGGCGTCCTCGAGAGGCGGCGCGGGCGGAGCCGGCTTGTGCCGCGGCGTGACCATTCTGGCCGCGCTCGGCTGCGTGGGTTTCGCCCTGCCGGGCGTCGACACCGGATGGGGGCGCCGGATGTCGGGTGGCCGGGCCTCCGGCACGGGAGGCGCCGTGATCTTGCGGTAACAGAATGCGCCGTCGTATTCGATCAGCCGGAACTCGTCGGAGATGTGCCACAGCGATTCCGAGTGCCCCAGAAACAGATAGCCGCCTTCGTTGAGCGCCTCGAAGAAGCCGTGCATGAGGCGCCGGGTCACCTCCGGGCGGAAGTAGATCGCCACGTTCTTGCAGAAGATGACGTCCTGTCCGCGCAGTTCCGTCGGGGGAAACGGCTCCTGAATCAGATTGACGTAAGAGAACCGGACGGACCGCTTGACCTCGTCGTTCAAGCGGTACTGCTTTCCGTCGCTCTCGAAGTAACGGCGCAACCACGTACCGTCGACGTACCGGATCGATCGGGCTGAATAGACGCCACGGCAAGCGGCGCTGAGGGCGTCGCTGTTCAGATCGGTGGCGACAATGTCGAAGGTCCAATCCGGATAGGTCGCCTGCAGACCCATGTTCCACAGCACCAGGGCAATCGAATACGCCTCTTCGCCGCTCGCGCACCCGGCGCTCCAGATGCGGACCGTCCGCCGATCTTCCGCGCCGCGCTCGGCGATCAGAGCCGGGAGAATCCGCCGCCGCAAGATCTCGAACTGCGCGGGGTCCCTCAGAAAGCAGGTTTCCGTGACGGTCACCAGGGCGACCAGTTTCCGGAACTCTTCCTCGGTGGAGTCCGCGAGCAGGCGGTGGTAGTACGGTTCGAACCCTCCGATGCCCAACTGCTCCATTCGCGCCCGCAGCGACGCCTGCACAGACGCCCTTCGCGAGTCATCCAGGTGAATCCCGCACCGCTGCTCAATCAGGTCCCGAAAACGGATGAACTGGTCCTGCGGCAGGGCGGCTGGTCGGTCCACACGGGAAGCGTTCACGGGGCCAGCGCGCGCAGGCGCCTCCGATGGAGCGCGATGAGGCTCTCGGTCAAGTCCGGCAGGGACAGCACGTGCTGGGCGGCCCCAAGCTCGATCGCCGCCCGCGGCATCCCGAACACCACGCAGCTTTCCTCGTTCTGCGCGACCGTCACGCCGCCGGCCGCCCGGACGGCCCCCAGGCCCGCGGCGCCGTCGGATCCCATTCCGGTCAAGAGGACGCCCGCCGCGCGATCGCCGTAGGCCGCCGCGAGCGATTTCAGCGTCACGTCGACCGACGGCCGGTGGCCGTTGACCGGGTCGGCGCCCGAGAGGTGGAGCGTCCCGTCGGACGCCACGACCAGATGCGACGAATCGGGCGCAAAATAGACTCGCCCCGGAACGATGGCCTCGCCCTCCTCGGCGACCTTGATCGTGAGCTGGCAGAGCGGCCGGAGCCACTGGACGAGGCCTGCCATGAAACCTTCCGTGATGTGCTGGACCACGAGCACCGCGAGCGAGAAGTCGCCCGGAAGCGCCGGCAGGATCTGCTGGAGCACCCTCGGACCGCCGGTGGAGACGCCAATCCCGATGACCTCCACGTTCTGGCCGGCGATCGTGCTGGCGCTTCGATCGCGCACGCGCTGGCGGGTCTTCCCCTGGACGTGCGTGATGACCCGCACGCGCGCCAGGAGCTTGACCTTGTCCACCAGCGTGCCGGTCATCGCCTGCCACTGCGCACCTGGAACGATCGTCGGTTTTTCGAGCACGTCGAGCGCGCCGGCCGCCAGGGCGTCGAGTGTGGAATACATGCCCGTCCGATCGAGGTACGAGGTCAGGATGAGAATCGGCGTGGGGCGGTACGCCATGATCCGCGCGGTGGCCTCCATGCCGTCCATGCGCGGCATCTGGAGGTCCATCGTGATCAGGTCAGGCCGGAGCTTCGCCGTCAGCGTCACCGCCTCGGCGCCGTCGCCGGCCGTCCCAACCACCTGGATGCTCGGGTCGGACTCGAGCATGAGCGTGAGGACTTCCCGGACCACGGCGGAATCATCGACGATCAGCACGCGAACCGTCGGCTGCGCCGGCGACGAAGGGCCCGGGAAGGACGGTGGGTTTCGATCCATCATCGGCCGATGAGCCGCTGTATCGTCTCCAGCAACTGCCGCTGGTTGAACTCGCTCTTCGTGAGGTAGGCGTCGGCCCCGACCTCGATGCCTCGCCGGCGATCGTCGGGCGACTCGCGCGCCGTCACGATGATCACGGGGATGTCGCGAAGCCGATCGTCCGCCCGCATCCGCGCCGTCAGCTCGAATCCGTCCATGCGGGGCATGTCCACATCGGCGATCACGAGATCGCATTTCTTCTGCCGCAGCACCTCGAGGGCGTGCACGCCGTCATGCGCCAGCTCGGCCTGGTAGCCTGCCGCCATCAGGATGTTCCGCTCCAGCTCTCCGGTAATGAACGAATCTTCCACGACGAGGATGAGGCCGGGCTGGATCTCGCGCGCCACCTCCCGCACGGCCGACGCCCGGATGGCGGGCGTCCGGACCGCCAGCTGGAAGATCTCGTGGACCTCCAGGATCAGCACGATTCGCCCGTCACCCAGGATCGTGGCGCCGGAAAACGACCGGTGATCGCGCAGCCGTCCCCGAAGCTCCCGGAACACCAGCTCCTGCTCGTGATGCACCGCGTCAACCATGATGCCGAACCGGTGATCGAACGCCCGCGCCACGAGCACCGGCCGGCGCAGGGGTCGTTCCTCCGGCGCGGGCAGCTGAAACAGCCGATCCAGCGAGACCAGCGGCACCGTTTCGCCCGAGACCTCCAGCGCTTCACCCTGCTGCAGCACCCGGATCTGCTGCGGCTCGACGTACACGATGCGCTCCACGGCGGTCGTCGGCAGCGCAAACAGCTCTCCGCCGCCTTCGACCAGCAGGGCCCTCAGCAACGCGAGGGACAACGGCAGGTCCAGCACCACGTCGGCGCCCCGGCCCGGTTGCGAGTGAACGCGGATGGCGCCGTGAAGCCGTTCCACCGTCTGCTTGACGACATCCATCCCCACGCCGCGACCCGACACGTCGGTGACGATCCGGCTGGTGCTGAAGCCTGGATGGAAGATCAAGCTGAGCAGATCCTCCTCGGTCCAGCGCTCCAGCTCCTCTTCGGACACCAGCCGCCGCGTCAATGCCGCCGCCCGGAGCGTGGCCGGATCGATCCCGCGCCCGTCGTCCTGGATCGTGATGAGGATCCGGTTACCCTGTTGCTCCGCCGAGAGGAGCACCTGCCCTCGGCGCGGCTTGCCCTGGCGCACCCGATCCTCCGGCGATTCGATGCCGTGGTCGATCGCGTTCCGCACCAGGTGGACGAGCGGCTCGCCAATCTGCTCGATGATCTTCTTGTCGAGCTCCGTCTCTTGCCCGCGGACGATGAACTCCACCTCTTTGCCGAACTCCCGCGCGAGGTCCCGCACGGCGCGGGGGAACGCATCGAACACCGTGGACAGCGGCAGCATCGTCAGTCCGATGACAGTCTGCCGCAGCTCCTCGGTGACCAGATTCATCCGGACCTGATCGCCGCTGAATTCCTCGACGAATTGCCGCATGCGGCGGCCGACGCCCTCGACAAGGTCGACGTACTCGTCGAGCTGAGGTCCAACGCCGTTCCCGGCGCCTGGCAATCCCTGGCCGAGCACCCGGAGACGGTTCTTGAGCTGGCGGAGGAGCGACTCCTGGTACCGCAGCTCGCCGGCCCGCTCCGACGCCTGGAGGTTCTGGATGACCATCTCGGCGGCCAGATTGGCCAACCCGTCGATCTTCTCGACCAGCACACGCACCGATCGCCTGACCTCAGGCGCGGCGGGGCGCAGAAGACCGGCCTGGGTGCCGGCGTCAGGCGCCGCCGCAAGTGGCTGCGCGAGCACCGGCATCTCGGCTTCCACTTCCTCAGCCGGGACTGCCGGACCTTCAACCGACGCGGTCAGCGCATCGAACGCCTGGCAGAAGGGGGTCACGTCCATCGGCTCTCTGATTCCACGAGCCAGTTGGTCGACGCGGGAGGTCAGCGCGTCCACGCCCGTGAACAGGGCGTCGAACGCGCGCGCATTCAGAGGAGCACGATCTTCCCTGGCCGCCACGAGCAGGTCTTCCATCCGATGCGCGAGCCTGGAAATATCGTTCAGCCCCAGCATCTTGGCCGAGCCCTTGAGGCTGTGCGCCTGGCGCAGCGTCTCCAGCATCGCCTCACCCGCCGCGGGGTCTCGTTCCAGGCTCAAGAGGCCGTCGTCCAAGCTGCGCAGGCGCTCGCGGGCTTCCTCGACGAACTGGCCGATGAAGGCGAACGGATCGAGTGGGCTCACCATGGCAGCCTGGCGGGATCCAGCAGAAGAAAGACTTCCTCTTCGTCGAGGCCGACCCCCCAGAACGGCGCCGTGGAGCGAGCCGCGCACAGCCACGCGGGCATCGGCCGGAGGGTGCGGAGCGCAGCGGAAACGACATCCAGCACGCGAGCGACGCGCAGTCCGCCCGCGCGGTCGCCTCTGCGCCACTCGATCCAGAGCCCGGCGTCAGCAGGAGCCGCGAAGTGCACGTTCAGGTCGATCAAGGGAAGGCTGCCGCCCGCCTCTGCCGGGCCGGCCAGATCGCGCGCCGACACCGCGATCTGCACCACCTCGGCGCTGGGGAGCGCCATGAGGCAGCCAGCCGCCTCGAACAGGAGCAGAGAGATCGCTCTGCCCGACTCGGAACGCGGGCGATCCGCAGGCGCGTTCTCCGCGAGCCCGAGCGCGCTCATGGGGCAATCACCCTCTCCAGATCGAGAACGCCCATGAGCGCATCCTGGACGCGCACGGTCCCGACGAAGAACTGGGCCCGCTCGGAAGGCCATGTGACGAGGGGCGATTCAATCTGGTCGGGCGAAAACTCGTAGATGTCGGCGATCGAATCGACCACGAGCCCGAGCGGCTCCTCGGATCCACGGAGCACGACGAGAAACGGCGTCTCGGCCAGGGTCGTCTCCGAACAGCTCAGGATGACTTTGGGGTTGAGCGCACAGATGATCTCGCCACGCAGGTTCACCAGGCCGGCGACGCTCGCGGGAGCGCCGGGAACGCTCCTGATCCTCGTCACCCGCTCCACTTCTCTCAACTGCCGCAGCGGGAGTCCATACACTTCCTGCCCCAGGTAGAAGCCGAGGTACTGCGCACGCTCCTGCTCGGCGATCTGCTGCTCACCGGCGCCCCGTTGCTGCTCGATCGCCTTCAGGATCTGTTCCGGCTCCGGTTCGCCAAACGGACGCTCCCGATCCTCGTTTTCCATGTGACTGACCGCTACAGCCTGAACTCTTTGATCCGGGTCTTGAACTGATCCGCCAGCTTGTTCAACTCCGACACCGACGCCGCGGACTGTCTCATCCCTGCCGCCGCCTGCTTGGTGACATCCGCCACCTCCCGCATCGTCTGCACGATCTGCTCGCTGGCGCTCCGCTGCTGCTGGGTCGCCAGCGTGATCTGCCGGATCGCCTGGGTCGTGCGGTCCACCATCTGCAGGATCTCCTCCAGGCTGCCCCCGGCCCGCGTCGCCAGCGACACCCCGCCCTCAACTTCTCGAACGCCCTGCTCGGTCGCCAGCACGGAACTGTTCGTGGCCGACTGGATTTCGCCCACGATGCCCTTGATCTCCTCGGCCGACTCCCGGGTCTTCTCCGCCAGCCGCCGGACTTCGCTGGCGACCACGCCGAACCGCTTGCCGTGCTCGCCGGCCGCCGCGGATTCGATGGCCGCGTTGACCGCGAGCATGTGAATCTCGCCCGCGATCTCCTTGATCAGGTTGAGCGCTTCAGAAATTCGCTGGGAGCGCTCGCCGAGGGACAGCGTCTTGGCCGAGATGTCTTCGACCCGGCGGCGGATCTTCTGCATCGCCTCGAGCGCGTCGGTGACGGATTGGTAGCCGTTGTGGGCGGCCTGCGCGCTGTCATCCGCGATCTTTTCGACCGACGTGGCGTTGTCAGCAATCTGCTTGGCCGTATTGGTGAGCTCCTCCATCGTCGCCGTCACTTCCGCAATGGAGGCGGCCTGCTCGGCCGACCCCGAGGCGTGCTCTTCGGACGCGCTGAGGATCTGGCTCGAGGCCGTCGTGATTTGCAGTCCCGCCTGCTGGAGCTCCTGGATCAGCTCCCGCAGCTTGGCGCTCATCTCGTTGGCGGCCCGGGCCAGCATGCCCAACTCGTCCTGTCGATCGAGCGTGATGCTCTGGGACAGGTCGCCGGATGCGATCGCTTCGAGGAAGGGCACAAGCGACGTGATGGGGCGCGAGAACCGGTTCGCCCAATACACCGAAACCGCCCCGGCGCCGACGCCAAGGACGAGAAAGAGACCCACCAGCGTTCCCATGAGCCGGCGGAGCGGCGCGAAGGCGACGTCGGTCCGCAGCAACAGCGCCGCCTGCCACGTCCCCGGCAGATACGGCCGCTGCTCGGTGACCGCATGGCCGACCAGGTAGGAGTTGCCCCGGACCTCGACCTCCGCGCTTCGGCTCGTCCCCGCCGACGGCAGTTGCCGCAACGCCCCCAGCCCCACACTCTCTGCGTCCGTCTTCCCCGCCTCCCACGCCCCGAGAAATCCCGGGTAGCTCAGCACCAGCCCCCGCGTGTCGGTCACCGCCAGATACCCCTGCTCGCTTTGCCCCTCGGGCAGCACCTTCACCGCGTTGAGAATCGCCACCACCTTCTCCCAGTCCAGCACCGCCACCAGCACCCCCACCGGCTTGGTCCGATCGAAGCTCGCCGCAATCGGCGCCGCCAGCGGCATCCCCACCCGCGCCGTCAGATCCTGCAGTCCCGGGGTCCCCACCCAGCTCTCCCCCCGCGCCGCCGCCTGCATCCACGGCCGCTCCCCCACGTCCCTGCCCCGCAGCGCCGGCAACGTGGAGGCGATGATCTTCCCCGCTGCATTGGCCACCCAGATCTCCTGGTACAGATCGAAGTTCCGCTTCGCCTCCTGCAGAAACTGCGTGATGCGCCCGTCAGCGTCCCCCGTCACCGTGTCGTCCTGGATGAACCCCAGCCTCCCCCACCCCTGCACGTTCTGCTGCCGCTCCAAGAGCAACCGGTCCAGCATCTCCAGCGTCTGCGCCGCCTGTGTCTCCAGGTTGAATCGAATCCGTTCCTCCAGCGCCCCCCGCGCGCTCCGATACGCCAGCACCCCGATCAGCACGACAGGGATCAGCGAGAGGAGCGCCGCGACGAGCGCGAGGCGTCCCCTGATGTTCAACCGCATCATGATTCTCCTCGACGTGCCGCTGCCAGGAGCCGGGATCACTGCAACCCGGCGACTCTGACGACCTTCACGGAGTCGTCCACGTCGGCGGCTGCCACGTACGAAATCGCGCCCGGCACACCGGCCACGAACCGGAGGAGGGCGCGAGCGGACTTCTGCGTCGAGGGAGGATTCTGGCCGGCGGTGATGTTCTGCTGAACCCAGAATTCGGTCATTTCGGTGACCGTCCGGTTCAGCACTTTCCTCGAAAAGGACTTGCGCATTTCTGCGGCGGCTTCCCAGTCCACGGGAACGACGGAATCTCCGTTGCTCCAATTGCGCGTTTGCTTCATGAAGATCCGTCGCAGTTCGGCAAGGCTGAGGGAATCGGTTGGGTTCGCTTTGTTGACGATGATCACGATCCGCGGCTCCTGCGCCAGGGTAGCCGACTGCATCCCCAACACCGCGACGATCGCCAGTCCAGCGAGGCGGCAATTCATGGAAGCCTCATCAAAAGAAGAAGACCAACGAGGTAGCAAACCCGTTGGTCGGCTGGTTCTTCGGGTCGGACGGGCTCAAAACCCTCAGCCGTGGCAGTGTCCGGAAGTATTCTCCCTTGAACGAGATCTGCGGGACGGGCCGGAAGTTGATGCCGGTCACGTGGCGAGTTCCGACCGTGCCGCCGCGGATCGGCTGCGGATCGTCCAATCTCTCGTTACGATAGAACGCGACCCACTGCGGAGTGAGACGGATGCCCGGCTGCAGGTAGTACCCGTAGCGCTCGGTCCCGAGCGAGCTGCCGCGAGCGTATTCGCCAAAGAGGAGGAACCGGTCCAACTCGATCTGTGTGTCCAGCCCCCAGACGGTGTCGGAGGCCAGCTTCGCCTCTTCGTTCGTCAGTTTGCCCCTGTAGACATCGGCAGCGACGTCAAATTTCTTCAGACGTCCGGCCGCGGGGAACTGGAACTGCAGCTTGGCGCCCAGGGCCTTGCTATCGGTCTGGTCCTTGCGGCCAAAGTCCGGCACCTGATTGTTGGCGACGTACAGCTTGTAGCCGACCGCGAGTTCCGACGCGCCCACCGGCGCCGAGGCCGATCCGTAGATCATGGCGCCTACAAACTCCCGCGGGAAGAGCGTTCCCTCGACATTGATAGGCCGCTGCGTGGAAAAAGTGAGGCTCGGGTAGTGGTAGGTCTGGTAGTACTGGGGGAACAACTGTTTGCCGACGCGCACGTTGACGTGACGATTGTGGTTGTACTCCATCCACGCGTTCTCGACTTTGATCTCACCATCCGCGGTCTCGACCTCGCGCGCCGACCCGTCGAAGTGAGGCGCGTACTCGAATTCGGTTTCGCTGAAGAAGGTCCAGTGGTTGATTTGCTTGCTGACGAAGAACGACAGGAAATGCTGCCGAAATGCGCCGGCGACAGGTGCGTCCGAGTTGATGTACTCGAGCGCGTAGTACCCCGTGAGGTTGGCCTTGCTCAGAAACTGCTCATCCAGCGAGTTGAGCCGTTCCTGCTGGCTATCGACCTCCTGCTGCAGGTCTTCGCGGACGGGAACCGCCGTTTGCTTGCTCTCGAGCTCCTCCACTTTCTTCATCAGGCCGGCGACGATCTCCTGCTGCCTGAGCAACTCGGCTTTGACCGCCGCCAGCTCGTCCTGCTGGGCGAGGGCGGTCCCGCCCATTGCCAGGCTCAGGACGATCACCGAACTCAAGATACGCTTCATCGCTCGCTCCTTGATATCTGGTTCCGGCGACTTCGGCAACGCCGGGAAAGGCACTGTTCAACAGGCTGACGAGAGCGGCGCGCCGGACGGCAATGAAGCCTCGCCTCAAACCGTCGAGGACAGGTCCGTGACGCCGGACGGCGAAGCTTCGTTGCTAGGGCCGTTCACCAATCCGGCGCAGACGATTGACCGCCCCGATGACTCGCTCCAGGAGCTGCTCCGGCTCGAGCGTCTTCGCGATATAGTCATCGGCTCCAAGCCTCAGAGCCTGCACCTCGCTGGCGGCTTCGTCCGACGAAGTCAGCATGATCACGGGAATCTCGCGCGTGCCGGCGTGCTCTTTGAGGTTTCTCAGCAGGGCGAAGCCGTCCATGCGCGGCATCATCGTGTCGGTGACGATCAGGTCGGGCGCCTTCTGATGCGCCGTCTCGAACCCCTCCAGCCCGTCCTTCGCGGTGATCACCTCGCAGTTCTGTGCAGCCAGAACCGCCTGGAGCACCCGCAGGATGGTGGGGCTGTCATCGACGACCAGGACGCGCATCCGCGCGACCGCGGGGACAGGCCGGGCGGAACCTTGTCCGACACTCTGCTCGGATGAGGACTCGTGCTCCTCAGCGCTCATGGCGCTGGACGCGGCGCTCGACACCTTCTCCCGGCGGAGCGGTGAAAACGCGCCGGATGCGCTCGGGTCAGTCTCGATGGCAGACCAGCGGGCTCGCAGTACCGCGCGAATCTCGGACTCGAGGCCGATCACGACGCGGATCTGCATGCCCGTGAGAGACGCCAGATCGTGAAGGGCCTGCTGATCGAGCGGATCGGCCATCGCCACGGTCAACACCTCGTCGTGATGCGCGATGGGAAGCAGAAGGCGGGACTGAGCGAAGTCCAGTGGGACGAGTGACAGGACGCCGGCGTCTATGCTCCCTATCTGGCTCAGATCGTGGACGGGCAGTTTGATCTGCTCGGAAATAGCCCGGGCGATTTCACGCTCGGTGATCCATCCGCGCGCGGCGAGAATCTCCCCGATCCGCCTGCCGATCGCCTGCTCGCGCTGCTGCTGGAGACCTGCCTGCAGTTGGGGCTCGGTGACCTTGCCCCAGGACACAAGAATGTCTCCCAGTTTGCGGTACTCCATCTAGTAGATCAAAGCCAGGGCTTCTTCCTGCCGTGCGAAAAGGCGCTGCAATTGTACTGTATAGAACAAAGAGTGTCAATATGGCATGCCAATGACGAACTTAGTGTGATCACCAATCGGTGATCACGGTATCGTCGTGACACTGCGTCTGGATGGCCAAGACATCCTCCAGCCGCCCGAAGAACGTGTCGACCACCCGCGGATCGAAGTGCGTGCCGCGCCCCTGGTGCAGGATCTCGAATGCCGCTTCGTTGGTGAACGCCGGCTTGTACGGGCGCCGGCTGGTGACCGCGTCGAAGACGTCGGCGACCGCGCAGATGCGGGCCCACAGCGGGATGCTCTCGCCCGCCAACCCGTTGGGGTACCCGGTGCCGTCCCACCATTCGTGGTGCGACAGCGCGATGATCTGCCCGGCCTGCAGGATGTCGGACGAGGAGTCGGCGAGGATCCGGCTGCCGATGAGCGTGTGCTGCCGCATGACGGCCCACTCCTTCACGTCGAGGCTGGCGGGCTTCTGGAGAATGCCGTCCGGGATGCCGATCTTGCCGACGTCGTGCATGCGGCTGGCATGCTCGATGAGCTCCACCTGGCCGGGCGGCAGGTTCAGGGCGGTGGCGAGCATCGCCGAGTACTCGCCGATGCGCCGGACGTGTTGGGCTGTGATCTTGTCTTTGTACTCGGCAGCAACAGCCAGCCGCTCGACCGTGTCCAGCTGCGCGCGGTGGGTCCGCCGCTGGGCCTCGACCATCTCCTGCAGGGCCCCGCGCAACGCCACGGTCCGCCGCTCGACCATGTCCTCCAGCTCGGCTCGATGACGCTTGACGGCGTCCTGCGCCTCCTTCATTCTCAGGAGCGACGCCGTGCGCACTCGCAGCTCGGTCTTGTCGAGCGGCTTGCTGATGAAGTCGTTCGCGCCAGCTTCCACGGCCCGCAACCGATCCTCCTTGCTCTCCAGCACCGTCACCATGACGATCGGCAGATCCGCGGTAGCCGGATCGTCACGAATCCGTCGCGCGATCTGGTACCCGTCCATGCCGGGCAGCCGCACGTCGAGCAGCACCAGGTCAAAGTCCAGCTTCAACCAAGCCAGGGCCTCAATCCCATCGCGGGCGGCCTCGGACTCGTGCCCAAGAGATCCCACCATGGCCTTCAGCAGCCTGCGCGAGGCTTCGTCATCGTCCACGATGAGGATGCGTTTCGGTGTGCTCATGAGGGTCCTCGCGGGTCGGCGCTGGAACTGCAGCGCTGGAGCATCGCGACCCACGCTTCAACTCGGCCGCGTGCTCTACCATAACCCAGGTCAGGATCTGGCGCGACAAGCCCGCATCGCCTCGCCCGGGCCCAGCTCGCTTCGAGCTCGCCCACATCCTCGTCGTAGCGGCGGAACAGCTTGGTGCGCCTATCCACGAGCAGATCGATCAACGGCAGATGACGCACAGGGGAATCGTCTTGGGGAACGGAACGGGCTGTGCGAGACTTCGTTTTCATGGCGGCTCCTTCTGTGAGGCCCTCGCTCCCCATCCGCCTGACTGTGACCGTCGCGATCTCCATATTCACCATCGAGATGGTCATCATGCGTCTTCTCCCCTCCCTCCACCTCGATTCCCCCTGGGCCGAGATCCTCCTGGACTCCGGCATACTCATCCTGACGCTCGTCCCCATCCTCTACGCCTTCATCCTTCGCCCGATGACGTCGGAGATGTCGGCGCGCAAGGAGGCGGAGCGCCAACTCTGGGAGGTCAACGCCGGCCTCGAGCGGCGCGTCGCCGAGCGCACGCATGATCTCGAGGTCGCGCTCAAGGCCGCCGAGGCGGCGGCCACGGCGAAGAGCCAGTTCCTCGCCTGCATGAGCCACGAGCTCCGGACCCCCCTCAATGCCGTCATCGGGATGACCCAGCTCCTCCTGGACACGCCCCTGTCCGAACAGCAGACGGAGTTCGCCCGGATGAGCAACATGGGCGGAGAGACCCTCCTCACGCTCATCAACGACATCCTCGATTACTCGAGGCTGGAGGCCGGCAAGATGGAGTTGGAGTTCTCCAACCTCGACCTCCTGCGCACGGCCGAGGACTGCGCCAAGCTCGTGGCTGTCAAAGCCCACGAAAAAGGCCTGGAGATCGCCGTGCGTCTGGACCCCGGCGCCCCGCGGGCCCTGCGCGGCGACGACGGACGCCTGCGTCAGGTGCTCATGAACCTGCTGAACAACGCGATCAAGTTCACCCCGAGCGGAGAAGTCGTGCTCAGCGCGCACAAGACGGCAGGCACGGCGAAGACCGCCACGATCCGGTTCGATGTGAGGGACACCGGCATCGGCGTGCCCCCCGAGGTCCAGCCGCGCCTCTTCCAAGCGTTCACTCAGGCGGACGCCTCGACGACCCGCCGCCATGGAGGGTCCGGGCTGGGACTGGCCATCTCTCGCTGGATCGTCGAGATGATGGGCGGCCGGATCGGGCTGGAGAGCTCTCCGGGGAAAGGCTCGACCTTCTGGTGCGAGATCCCCTTCGAGCTGAGCGAAGGCGTGGAGGCGGACAAGCTCGTCGGCGCCAACCTCGCCACCCTCAAGATCTTGGTGGTGGAGGACAACGCCACCAACCGGGAAATCCTGAAGCACCGCCTCGACGCTTGGGGTTTGCGGTGCCGCTCCGAGGTGGATGGGCCCGCGGGCTTGGCGGAGCTCGAGCGCGCCGCCGCCGCCGGCCAGCCCTACGGCCTCGTCCTCATCGACATGCAGATGCCGGGGATGGACGGCCTGGAAGTGGCGCGCGCCATCCGCGCGAATGCCGCGCTGTCTCACGTCCCCCTGATCCTGATGACCTCGATGGACCGTGTCGGGCTGTCCCGAGACGCCCGCCACGTAGGGGTGGAGTCCTGCCTGACAAAACCCGTGCGGCAGTCCGCTCTGTTCGACGCGATCGTGAACGCGGTCTCGAAGAACGCCCCTGTCCTGGGCGAGGCCGCGGCGTCCGACCCGGCCGCAGCCGCCGCCAGGAAGGAAAGGGTCCTCGTGGTGGAGGACAACCGCGTCAACCAGATGGTAGCCAGCCACATGCTTAAGAGGCTGGGCTACGATTCCGATGTCGTCGGCAACGGGATCGAGGCCCTCCGGGCGTTGGGAGGCGCCCGCTACGCGCTCATCCTCATGGACTCCCACATGCCGGAGATGGACGGCTTCGCGGCGACGGCCGCGATCCGCGGGATGGGAGGAAGGTTCCGGGATATCCCCATCGTCGCCCTGACGGCCGACGCCCTGGCCGGGGACCGGGAGAAGTGCTTGGAAGCCGGCATGAACGACTACCTCTCGAAGCCCATTTCCATCGAAGCCCTGGAACGGGTCCTCTCGCATTGGCTGCACGCGAACGCCTGACCGGTGATCAGGGCAGCGCATCGAGCACCGCCCAGCAGCGACCTGAGCATTCAGCCGACCGTGACGAACCGGATCGGCAGAAAGCTCCCTTCGTCGAGCCGGAAGAGCCGGACGTCGGCGGGGTCCGCGGCGAGACTCACGATGGCGTACAGATGATTTGGGTAGGTGGCCTCCGCGAGGTCGGTCGCCGAAGGGATCGCGGGCGATCGCGGGTGCGAGTGGTAAAAGCCGAGCACATCGAGGCCTCGCCCCCTGGCGTCGCGCCGCGCGTCGATATGGTCCCGCGGGTCCATCAGGAACCGAGCCGGACTGTCGGCGATGTTGCGCGCGCGAACGGCTTCGACGACCGCCTCGCCGCGTCCGAGGAGCAGCCCGCAGCACTCCGCCGGCGCCGCCTTCCGCGCATGAGCGATCACCTCGTCGAGGACTGACGATCGAAGACTGACGACTGGCATCCGACTATCGACTACAGACTCTCGACGACCATCGCTATCCCCATGCCGCCGCCGATGCAGAGCGACGCCACGCCGTATCGCAGCCTCCGTGCGCGCAGCGCGTAGACCAGCGTCGTCAGAACGCGCGCGCCGCTGGCGCCGATCGGGTGGCCGAGCGCGACGGCCCCGCCGTTCACGTTCACCTTTGCCGGATCGAGACCGAGCTCGCGGCTGACGGCCACCGATTGCACGGCGAACGCTTCGTTCAGCTCGAAGAGATCCACGTCGCCGATCGTCAAGCCGGCGCGGTCGAGCGCCTTCCGCACGGCCGGCACCGGCCCCATGCCCATGATCACCGGATCGACGCCCGCCGATGCGTACGACACGATGCGGGCGAGCGGTCTGGTCCCCACCGCCTTCGCTTTCGCGGCGGTCGTCACGACGAGCGCGGCGGCGCCGTCGTTGATGCCGGACGAGTTTCCAGCCGTGACCGACCCGTCCTTCCTGAACGCGGGCTTCAGCGCCGCGAGCTTTTCTGCCGTCGTTCCGGGTCGCGGGTATTCATCGGCGTCGACGAGGAGCGCGTCGCCTTTTCGCTGCGCGATCGACACGGGCACGATCTCCGCCTTGAAGCGGCCCTCGCCCATGGCGCGCACGGCCCGCTGCTGGCTCTCGGCCGAGAACGCGTCCTGATCCGCACGCGAGATGTTGTAGCGGCTCGCGACCTCCTCGGCGGTGACGCCCATGTGACACGAGCCAATCGCGCACGTCAGCCCTTCGTGCAGCATCGAGTCGATCGCTTCGGCATTGCCCATGCGGTAGCCCCTGCGCGCGCCCTTCAAGAGATACGGCGCGCTCGACATCGACTCGGTGCCGCCGGCCACGATCGTATCGACGTAACCGACACGAATCGCCTCGACCGCGTGCACCACCGCCTGCAATCCGGATCCGCAGACGCGGTTCACCGTTTCGCCGGGCACCTCGACGGGCAGTCCCGCTTTCAGCCCCGCTTGCCGCGCCACGTTCATCCCGGCGCCGGCCTGGAGCACGCAGCCCATCACCACGTCGCCGACGTCGGCGGGCCTCACGCCCGCCCGTGCGATCGCCTCACGGATGACGATGGCGCCGAGATCGACGGCGCTGAGCTCTTTGAACACACCGCCGAACGCACCGATGGGCGTGCGGCATGCGCTGAGGATGACGGCCTGCACGTCGTGGTCCATCCCCTAATTATAAAGTGTTACGATCGGAGTGTTTATGAAGACTCGCCTCCTCCGCTCCTTCGCCGTCACGGTCGCCCTCCTCGCCTCGGCGGCGATGCTGGTCGCGCAGACGCGCACGTTCAACCCGCAGGACACGATCCCCTTCGACGCCGCGGTGCACACCGCGACGCTGCCCAACGGCCTCAGGTATTTCGTGCGCCAGAACAGCCGGCCTGCCAAACGCGTCTCGCTGCGGCTGGCCGTGAAGGCGGGCTCGCTCTACGAGGCCGACGACCAGCAGGGGCTCGCGCACCTCATCGAGCACATGGCGTTCAACGGGAGCACGCACTTCAGGCCGGGCGAGCTGGTGTCGTACTTCGAATCAATCGGCGCGCGGCTCGGGCCGCACGTGAACGCGTACACGGGATTCGACGAGACGGTGTACATGCTCGACGTGCCCACCGACAAGCCCGAGGTGGTCGGCAAGGCGGTGACCGCGCTCGCCGACTTCGCCGGCGGCCTGACGCTGTCACAGGAAGAGGTCGACAGGGAACGCGGCGTGGTCATCGAGGAATGGCGCGGCGGCCTCGGCGCCAGCTCGCGCGTGCGCGACAAGCAGCTCCCGATCCTGTTCTTCCAGTCCCGCTACGCGCAGCGCCTCCCCATCGGCAAGCCGGAGATCATCCGCAGCGCGCCGGTCGCGAGGCTTCGCGCGCTGTACGACACCTGGTACCGGCCCGAGCGCATGGCGCTCATCGCGGTCGGCGATGTCGACTCCGCGACGCTCGAGCAGACGATTAAGACGGACTTCTCCCCGCTGACGGCGAGGGCGCCGGCCGCGCCGGCGCCAGACCGCACCGTGCCGCTTCAGAGAGACGCCCTGGCGAGCGTGGTGACCGATCCGGAACTGACGCGGTCCATCGTGAGCATCGAGCGCAAGCGAAAACGCGAAGGCGAACAGCACGTGAGCGACTACCGACGGGATCTCGTGCAGCGGACGGTCGAGCGCATGATGGACGAGCGTCTGGGCGAGCTCGCGCGCAGGCCCGACGCGACATTCCTCGGCGCGGGCGTCTCCGGCGGGAGCTTGAGCCGCGACGTCGCGACCTTCTCCATGGGCGCGGCCGTTCAGGACGGCAAGCTCGAGGACGGCATCGGCGTGCTCGCCACCGAGGCGAAACGCGTCCGCGAATTCGGCTTCGGCGCGTCGGAAATGGACCGCGCCAAGAAGTGGATGGCGGCATTTTACGAGCGGGCGTACACCGAGCGTGACAAGACGGAAAGCGGGTCGTTCGCGCAGGAATACATCAGCTACTTCCTGAGCGACGAGCCGAGCCCAGGCATCGAGTACGAATACCGGCTCGTCCAGCAGCTCCTGCCGGCGATGACGGCGAACGATGCGTCCGCGCTCGCCAAGTCGCTGCTGACCGACGAGAGCCGCGTGATTCTCGCGGTCTCTCCGCAGAAGGGCGGGATCAGGATTCCCACGGAGACGGAGTTGCAGGCCGCGCTGACCTCCGCCAGCGCCGGCGCGGTGGCTGCCTGGGACGACGGCGGCGCGACACGCGCCATCATCGAGCGCCTCCCCACTGCCGGCGGCGTCGCCTCGCGTCGTACCCTCGACGATCTCGGCATCACCGTCGTCCGCTTCGCGAACGGCGTCGAGGCGTGGCTGAAGCCGACCGACTTCAAGAACGACCAGGTGCTGTTCACGCTGAACGCGCTCGGAGGCGCGTCGCTCGCCCCGCCCGCAGATTTCACCGAAGCCGAGCTTGCGCCGTCCTACGTCGGGTTCGCCGGCGCGGGCGGACTCAAGGCGACGGATCTGCAGAAGGCGCTCACCGGAAAGCTCGTGTCCGCCCAGCCGTACATCTCGCTCTCGACGCATGGCGTCCAGGGCAGCGCGGCGCCCGCGCAGCTGGAAACGGCGCTTCAGCTGCTCTACCAGCAGATCACGGCGCCGGGAGACGACGCCGACGCGTTCGCGCTGATGAAGAAGCAGCTCGAGGCGATGGTCGCCAACCGCGGACGATCTCCCGGTCAGGTGTTCGGCGAGAAGCTCGCGCAGGTCAACACGTCGAGCCACTACACGTCCCAACCGCTGACCCCCGAGCGCGTCGCGGCGCTCGACCGCGAGAAGATGACCGCCTTCTACCGCGAGCGCTTCGCGAACGCCGCGGACTTCACGTTCTTCATGGTCGGCGCGTTCAAGGTGGACGAGGCGCTGCCGCTGCTGGCGCAGTATGTCGGCTCGCTGCCGTCGACGGGACAGCGCAGCTCACGCTTTCGGGATGTCGGGATCCACTTTCCCGAGTCGAGTCAGCGCGTCAAGGTGGAACAGGGACGGGAACCGCGGGCGCAGACGGTTATCAGCTTCTTCGCCGATCCGTCGCCGGATCCGGTCGAGCAGGAGAACATCTCAGCCGCGACGACCGTGCTCGACATCGCCCTCCGCGACATCCTGCGCGAGAACCTCGGCCAGACCTACACCGTGTCGGTGAACCTCTCACAGCCGCTGCCGCAGCGCGGCGAGGGGCACATCGAGGTGCGATTCGGCGCGGCGCCGGAAAACCTCGAGACGATGACCTCGCGCGTGATGCAGGAAATCACGCGGCTGCAGCAGGACGGCCCGTCCGATGATCTGACCACCCGTGCAAAAGAATCGGCGCGGCGGAACTACGAAACGGCGCTGAGGCAGAACAACTACTGGCTGGGCCGCCTCCAGACGACCAACATGCTGGGGCTGAACCCGTCCGACATTCTGACCCGCGGTCAGCGGATCGACGCGGTGACGCGCCAGACGGTGCAGGACGTCTTCAAGCGTTACTTCCCGTCCGACCGCTCGACGGTGGTGACGCTGGTCCCCGCGCCCGTGCAGCAGTGAACACGACGGACAACGCGGAGCTCGCTGAACACGCAGAGAAACGAATACTCTGCGGGCTCTGCGGGCTCTGCGTTGATCGTGGTCTTATTTCTCCAGCGTGCCGCGCCAGCCTGCGGCGGCGGCGAAGACTTCGGCGAGCCGATCGCCGTCGGGCAGGTCGCGGCGCAGATCCTGAAGCAGCGCGATCAGCGCGTCGAGCGCCGGACCGATCTCGTCCGCGTTGGTCGCCGCGATGTCCTTCCAGATGTCCGGCGGGCTGGACGCGAGCCGCGTCGTGTCCGCCAGTCCGCGCCCGGCGAGCGCGAGGCCGTCCTGTCCCACCGCCTCGCCGACGACGTGCATCAGCGCGCTGGCGGTCAGCTGCGGCAGATGACTGAGGAACGCGAGCAGCCGGTCGTGCGCCTCGGCGCTGATGATTCGCGGCACCGCCCCGAGCGCCTGAATGAACGCCGTCAGCTTCTCGAGCGCCACGCCGCCCGCATCGCTCGGCGGCAAGCCTCCCCCCCCGCTCGGCTGCCAGCCTCGCGCGACGGGTGCGGTCAGCAGCCAGGGACGGCCGCGGAACAAATCCGGTCGCGCGCGTTGGAGCCCGCCCTGCGCCGCCCCCGCGAGCGGATGGCCGCCGATGAAGGTGAATCGCGGCGGCAGCCCCCGCGCGCCAGCCACGATCTCCCGCTTCGTGCTGCCCGTGTCGGTGACCACGGCCGGCTGACGGACGTTCTCCTCGAGCTCCGCGAGCAGCGCGAGGTTCTGCCTCACCGGCGCCGCCAGGATGACGATGTCCGCTTCGGCCAGGACATAGAGATCCTCCGCGGCGACATCGATCGCGTGCAGCCGCATCGCCGTCTCGAGAACGTCCTTCTGGTCGACGGCGATGACGAGCGCGCTCGGCCAGATCTCGCGCGCCGCAAGAGCGATCGAGCCGCCGATCAGCCCGAGGCCGACGATGCCGATCCTGTCGAAGATCGGCGCCTGCCCCTGCGGCCGCGGCCTGCCCCGTTGAATGACGGGAAGCTCTTTGGTCATCAACTCTCAGCTCTCAGCCCTCAGCCCTTAGCCCTTGTGTGGTCACTACGATCCCCATCCTCGACGCGTCACGGGCTCGAGGCAGATACTGCGGCCGATCGCCGGCGCGATGATGCGGAGCTCCGCCATGAGCCGGTCGAACTGCGACGGGAACATCGACTGGGCGCCGTCGCTGAGCGCGTGATCGGGATCGCAATGCACCTCGATGATCAGGCCGTCGGCGCCCGCGGCCACTGCCGCGCGCGCCATCGGCGCCACCATGTCCCGGCGGCCGGCGCCGTGGCTGGGGTCGGCGACAATCGGCAGATGACTCAGCTTCTTCACGACCGGGATCGCGGAAATGTCGAACGTGTTGCGCGTCGCGGTTTCGAACGTGCGAATGCCGCGCTCGCAGAGGATGACGTCGTTGTTGCCGCCGCTCAGCACGTACTCGGCCGACAGCAGCCACTCCTCGATCGTCGCGGAGATGCCGCGTTTGACGAGCACCGGCTTGCGCGCGTGCCCCAGCTCGCGCAGCAGCGTGAAGTTCTGCATGTTGCGCGCGCCCACCTGGAAGATGTCGGCGTACTCGTCGATCATCTCGATCTGGCTGAGGTCCATGACCTCGGTGATCAACTTCAGGTTTTCCGCGCTCGCCGCGTCGTGGAGCATCCGCAGCCCTTCTTCGCCCAGGCCTTGAAAGCTGTACGGCGAGCTGCGCGGCTTGAAGGCGCCGCCCCGCAGGATTTTCGCGCCGGCGCGGCGCACGGCCGCCGCGGCCGCGTGCACCTGCGCTGCGCTTTCGGCCGAGCAGGGCCCGGCCATCACGATCACCTCGTCGCCGCCGATGCGGACGTCACCAACGTTGACGACGGTGCCTTCGGGTTTGAACGTGCGGCTGGCGAGCTTGTACGGCTCCGAGATCCGCAGCACTTCGTGCACGCCGTCGAGGAGCTCGATCAGGGCCTTGTCCGGGTGGCCCTGCCCCACCGCGCCGAGCACCGTGCGCGTCACCCCCGTCGAGCGATGCACGTCCATGCCCATCTCGACGAGACGCGCGACCACCTGTTCGATTTGGGCCTCGCTGGCCCGTTCTTCCATTACTACGACCATGGCTTCCGTCGCCTCCGGAACCGCTCTTGTCATGTTAGGTGTCGGTCACGCCCGGCGACCCGTCCGCGCCATCAACGAGACGCCGTTCGAGCCGCCGCGCTTCGTCGATAATCCGTTCGAACAGCCGCGCGACCGCGTCCGCCCCGAGCGGCCCTTCCGCCGCGATGCCGCGCACGTGCGCGAGCACCTGCTTTTCCCGCTCGGGCTGGTAGACCTCGATGCCCGCCGTTTTTTTGATCCGGCCGATTTCGCACGCGACGCGCGCTCGCTCGTTCAGCAGGCGGACGAGCACCTCGTCCACGCGATCGATGTCGTCCCGCAAGTCATCAAGCGTAGGCATTGAGCGCTGACGCTCCCCTCAGCCACTGCACGTAGTTCTCGACGCGCGCGACCAGATGCGGCGTCGCGCCGGCCTCGGCGATGACCGAGACGAGCGCACTGCCGACCACGGCCGCGTCCGCGTAGGCGCACACGTCCGCGACGTGCTCGGGACGCGAAATCCCGAACCCGAGCGCAATCGGCATCGCCGTGTGCGCGCGAATGCGGCGGACCATCGCTTCGGCGCCAGACGCCACCTCGTCGCGCGCCCCGGTCACGCCCAGCCGCGAAATCCCATAGAGAAACCCGCTGCCCAGCTCCGCCGCCCGCCGGATGCGCGCGTCGGTGGTCGTCGGGCTCAACAGGAAGATCGTGGCGATCCCCGAGGCCGCCAGCGTGGCCCTGAACTCGCCCGCCTCTTCTATCGGCAGATCGAGCGCCAGCACGCCGTCCACGCCGACCTCGGCCGCCCGCCGCGCGAACGCGTCCACCCCCATGCGCAGCAACGGGTTCGCATAGCTGAAGACGACGATGGGCGCGGCAATGGCGGGCCGGACCCCCTCGATCATCGACAACGCGGTCCGCAGGCTGCCGCCGGCGGCCAGCGCGCGCTCGGTCGCGCGTTGAATCACCGGGCCGTCGGCCAGCGGATCGGAGAATGGCACGCCGACCTCGAGCACATCGGCGCCCGCGCGATCGAGCGCTTTCAAGATCTCCGCCGAGCGCGGAAGGTCGGGATCGCCGGCGGTCGTGAAGGTGACAAGGCCCGGCCGCTTGTCCGCGCGCAGCCGCGTGAAGGTCTGTTCGAGGCGGCTCACGAGGGCTCTCCAAGCCACTTCTCCACCGTCTGGACGTCCTTGTCGCCTCGTCCCGAGAGGTTGACGAGCAGCATCGCCGACGGCCCGAGCTCGCGCGCCAGGCGCGTCGCGTACGCGATCGCGTGCGCCGACTCGAGCGCCGGCAGGATGCCCTCGAGCCGCGCCAGCCTCTGGAACGCGTTCAGCGCCTCGTCGTCGGTCACGTAGGCGTACTCGGCGCGGCCCATTCCGCGCAGCCACGCATGCTCCGGCCCGACCGCCGCGTAATCCAGTCCGGCCGAAATCGAATGCGTCAGCTCGATGTTGCCATCCTCATCCTGCAGGACGAACGTGCGGGTCCCCTGCAGGACGCCCGCGCTGCCTCCGGCGAAGCGGGCCGCGTGGCGCCCGCGGACGATCATCTCGCCGCCGGCCTCGACACCGACGAGTCGCACGTCGCGATCGTCGATGAACGCGTCGAAGATCCCCATACTGTTGCTGCCGCCGCCGACGCATGCGACGATGGCCGTCGGCAGCCGGCCGGTGAGCTCCACGATCTGCGCGCGTGCTTCGCGTCCAATCACCGACTGGAATTCGCGGACCATCAGCGGATACGGATGCGGTCCGAGCACCGAGCCGAGCAGGTAGTACGTGTCGGCGACGTTGGTGACCCAGTCGCGCATGGCCTCGTTGATGGCGTCCTTCAGCGTCCGGCTGCCGGCATCGACGCGGCACACCTCGGCGCCGAGCAGACGCATGCGGAACACGTTCAGCGCCTGCCGATCCATGTCCTCGGCGCCCATGTAGACGTGACAGTCGAGACCGAGCAGCGCGCACGCCGTCGCGCTCGCCACGCCGTGCTGTCCCGCGCCGGTTTCCGCGACGATGCGCCGCTTGCCCATGCGCGCGGCGAGCAGCGCCTGACCGAGGGCGTTGTTGATCTTGTGGGCGCCGGTGTGCGCCAGATCCTCGCGCTTCAGGAAGATCCGCGCGCCGCCGGCCGCCTCGGAGAGGCGCGCCGCCTCATAGACCGGTGTCGGCCGGCCCACGTAGTGCTTGAGCAGCCGGTCGAGCTCCGCGATGAACGGCGGATCGTCGCGCACGGCGAAGTACGCGCGCTCGAGCTCCTCCACCGGCGCGACCAGCGTCTCGGGCACGTAGCGCCCGCCGAACTCCCCGAAATAGCCGCGCGCGTCAGGATCGCGTCGCGATGTGACTGGTGTCATGTACAGCCTCGAACAGCGCGCGAAGGCGCTGATGATCTTTCACGCCGGGCGCCCGTTCGACGCCCGACGACACGTCAACGCCGAACGGCCGCACGCGCGCGACCGCCTCTGCCACGTTGTCCGGCGTCAGACCGCCGGCCAGGAGGATCTTCCGCCGCGCCGCGATGCCCGCGGCGGCTGTCCAGTCGATCAGCCGTCCGGTGCCGCCGCGCCGCACCGGGTCGTGGACGTCGAGCAGTACCATCGCCCGCGCCGGCCAGGATCCGGCCCGCTCGTCGCCAACCCGCAGCGCTTTGACGACCGGGAAGGCGATCGCCGCAGCGTACTCGATCGTCTCATCGCCATGGAGCTGGACGGCGCCAAGCCGCGCCAGGCTGGCGACGCCGTTCACGTACTCAGCGGGCTCATTCACGAACACGCCCACCGACGTGACGAAGGGAGGGAGCGTGGCGGCAATCGCCCGGGCGCGGAATGGATCGATGAAGCGCGGGCTGTCGCGCCAGAACACGAACCCGATCGCGCCGGCGCCGGCGGCGACCGCCGCCTCTGCGTCTTCGGCGCGGGTGATGCCGCAAATCTTCACCAGCATCGGGGGTTCTCCCGCGCTGATTCACCACAAGGGACACAAAGAGAAAGCCTTCTCATGTACGAGCCCTAACAGTCTTTACCTTTGTGTCCTTCGTGCCCTTTGTGGTGATGCAGCCGTCGAGTAATTCCTTCAGCGCCTTTCCGGGCTCAGACGCCGACATGAAGCGCTCGCCAATCAGAAACGCGCGATATCCCAGACCGCGCAGGCGACGCAGATCCTCCGCGGTCCCGAGGCCGCTTTCGCTCACGGCAATCACGTCGCCCGGCATGCGGGCGGCGAGCTCGTCCGACGCGTGGACGTCGACCTCCAGCGTCCGCAGGTTGCGATTGTTGACACCGACGATGCGCGCGCCCGCGTCGAGGGCAATCGCCAGCTCCGTCGCGTCGTGTACCTCGACCAGCGCGTCGAGGCCGTGGCGCCGGGCGTGGTCGTGCAGCACCTTCAGCTCGACCGGACGAAGCGCGGCGACGATGAGCAGGATGGCGTCGGCGCCGGCGGCTTTGGCCTCGAGCAGCTGGTATTCCGACACGATGAAATCCTTGCGGAGCAGCGGGACGTCGACCGCCGCGCGCACCGCCGTCAAATGCTCGAGCGAGCCGTCGAAGAACGTCGGCTCGGTCAGCACCGAGATCGCCGCCGCGCCGCCATCGGCATAGCCCGTCGCGATCGCCACGACGTCGTAGTCGGCCCGCAGCACGCCCCTGGCTGGCGACCGGCGCTTGCACTCGGCGATGACGTTCAGGCCATCGGGACGGCTGAGCGCCGCCTGCAACCGGCCGGCCCGGGACGGCGCGGCGCTCGCGCGCTCCGCCAGCGCGGACAACGGCTCCCGCGCCTGCCGCACCTCGACGATCCGGCGCGTCGCGGCCACCATCGTCACGAGGAGATCTGCCGCAGGGATGGCGGACGGCGGATTGCGGATTGCGGATCGCGTCACGCGGACGCTCCAGCGGTGAATTCCTCGGCGGTCGAAATCGACACCAGGCGCTCCAGGGTCCGCTTCGCGTCCCCGCGATCGATGGCGCGCGACGCCTTCAGGATGCCATCGTCGACGGAGGCGGCCGCGCCGGCGATGAACAGCGCGGCGCCGGCGTTGAGCAGCACGACGTCGCGGGCAGGTCCGCGCGTCCCGTCCAGAATGCGCTCGATGATCCGCGCGTTCTCGTGCGCATCGCCGCCCTGCAGCGCGCCGGCCGGCGCTTTCGCGAGACCGACGTCCGCCGGATGCAGATAGAAGGTGTTCACCGCGCCGTCGCGGCACTCGGAGATCTTCGTGTACCCGGTGGTCGTGAGCTCGTCAATCCCATCGGCGCCGTGCACCACCCACGCGCGTGTCGTGCCGAGCAGCATCAGCGCGCGCGCCATGAGCTCGGTGTGCTCCGGCCGCGGCACGCCGACCAGCTGCCGCGTGGCGCCGGCCGGGTTCGTCAGCGGCCCGAGCAGGTTGAAGGCGGTGCGAATCCCGAGCTCGCGACGCACCGGCGCGGCATGGCGCATCGAGGGATGAAACGTCGGCGCGAAGAAGAACCCGATGCCCGCCTCGGCGAGACACCGCTCGACCACCGCCGGGGACGCGGTGATGCGCACACCGAGCGCCTCGTACACGTCAGCGCCACCCGCCTTGCTGGACGCCGAGCGGTTGCCGTGCTTCGCGACGCGGACGCCGCAGGCCGCGACCACCAGCGCGGCGCACGACGAGATGTTGAAGGTGCCCGACCGATCGCCGCCGGTGCCGCACGTGTCGAGGAGGTCGTCGTACCGCTTCGACACCTGCACGGCGTGCGCGCGCATCGTCCGGGCGAGCCCGACGATTTCGACCGGACGCTCGCCTTTCATCGCCAGGCCAATCAGGAGCCCGGCGACGTGCGCCGGCGCGGCGCGGCCCTCCATCACCTCCGCCATCGCGGCGGCGGCTTCCTCGGTCGTCAGGTCCTCGTGACGCGTGAGCTTTTCGATGAGTGCTTGAAACATGGCGAGCCTGGTCCGGCTAACGCCGGACACTACCGTTGTTGCTAGAGCCGGACACTGCCGTCCTTGCCCTCGAGAAAGTTGCGCAGGAGGTGATGTCCTTCGCCTGTCAGAATCGATTCGGGGTGGAACTGGACGCCGTGAACGGGCCACGTGCGGTGGCGCAGGCCCATGATGCTGGCGTCCTCGCGCGTCCGCGCCGTCACCTCGAGCTCGTCGGGCAGCCCCTCTTCCGCGACGATGAGCGAGTGATAGCGCGAGGCGAGGAACGGGCCGGCGATGCCGCTGAACACGCCGCGACCGTCGTGCTCGATGGTGGAGGTCTTGCCGTGCATCGGCACGCCCGCGCGCACGACCTCGCCGCCGAACACGGCGCCGATCGCCTGGTGACCCAGACAGACGCCCAGGATCGGCGTCGTCTGCCCCAGGCGCCTGATGACGCTCATCGTCACGCCGGCAGCCTCCGGCCGTCCGGGCCCCGGCGAAATCACGATGCGATCGGGCTTCGCGCGCACGATGTCTTCGAGCGTCACCACGTCGTTGCGCCTCACCTGCACCTCCGCGCCAAGCTCGCCCAGGTACTGCACGAGGTTGTAGGTGAACGAATCGTAGTTGTCGATGACCAGCACCATCGTTACAAGCCCTGCTGCGCCAGCTCGAGCGCCCGCAGCAGCGCCTTCGCCTTGTCGTGCGTCTCCTCGTACTCGGCGGCCGGATTCGAGTCCATGACGATGCCGGCGCCCGCCTGCACGTAGGCTGTCCCCTTCGACATGATCACCGTGCGAATCGCGATGCAGAAATCGAGGTTGCCCGCGAAATCCAGGTAGCCCACGGCCCCCGCGTAGAGCCCGCGGCCCGACGGCTCGAGCGCCTTGATGATCTGCATCGCGCGGAGTTTCGGCGCGCCCGACACCGTGCCCGCCGGAAAACACGAGACGAGCGCGTCGAGCCGATCGCGATCGTCGGCCAGCTTGCCTTCGACGATCGAGGTCAGGTGCATGACGTGCGAAAAGCGCTCGAGCCCCATGAACTGCGGCACGCGCACCGACCCGTACTCGCAGACGCGGCCCACGTCGTTGCGCCCGAGGTCCACGAGCATCACGTGCTCGGCGCGCTCCTTCTCGTTGCGCTTCAGCTCCTCGGCCAGCCGCATGTCCTCTTCGTCGTTGCGGCCGCGCCGGCGGGTGCCCGCAATCGGATGCGTCTCGACGCGCGAGCCTTCGACGCGCACCAGCATCTCGGGTGAGGAGCCGACGACCGACACGCCGCCCATGCGGATGAAATACATGTAGGGCGACGGGTTCACGTGGCGCAGCGCGCGATAGACGGTGAACGGGTCGGCGTCCACGTTCGCTTCGAAGCGCTGCGAGAGCACCACCTGATAGATATCGCCGGCCGCGATGTGTTCCTTGGCCGCGCGGACCTGCTCCTCGAAGCGCTCCCGCGTGTGGTTGGAGGCGAACACGAGCACGTCGGCGGCCTCCCGCCGGGTGTGCGAGAGGTTGCGATCGAGCTCGCGCTCCAGAAACTGAATCTTGGCGCACGCAAACTGATACAGCGACTCCAGGTCGTCGTCCGCCGTGATGCGGGCGTTGGCGATGATGAGGATCCGGTGCTGCACGTGGTCGAACGCCAGCACCGTGTCGAAGAGCATGAACCCGGCGTCGTCGGCGCCGTCGGGCGACGACCCGAGGTCGCCCAGGACCGGCTCGAACCAGGACGAGGCGCCGTAGCCGAGATAGCCGACCGCGCCGCCGGTGAACCGCGGCAGGCCGGGCACGAACGGCGATCGGAAGTCGGCCATCAGCCGGCGCAGCGTGTCGATGAACGGCTGCTCGCTCTGGGTCGTGACGCCGCCGCGATCGATGGTCGTCCCTGCGCCGCGCGCGCGGAGGATCAGGAACGGATCCTTGCCGAGAAACGAATAGCGCCCGACGTGCTCGCCGCCCTCGACGCTCTCGAGCAGGAATGCGTAGTCGGCGTGCTCCGCGATCTTCAGGAACGCCGACACCGGCGTGAGGAGATCGGCGACGATCTCCTTGCACACGGGCACGAACGTGCCGCGGCGCGCCAGCTCTTTGAACTCGTCAAACGAAGTGATTCTCATCGCGCACAAACTCCGCCAGCCGCTTCAGCGCGGCCTCTCTCATCACGCCACTCGGAGGCTTGGTCCCGGTCCACCACTGAAACTGTTCGTGGGCCTGGGCCACGAGCATCTCGATCCCGCCGATGGTCTGGCAGCCCATGTCCGCCGCCTCGCGCAGCAGGCGCGTGACGGACGGGTTGTAGACCAGATCGTACACGTATCGCCCGGTGAGCTCCGCCGCCGCGATCGGCGTTTCGTCGATGCGTGGGTACATCCCGATCGGCGTGCAGTTGACCAACAGATCCCAGCTGCCGGGCAAGGGCGGCCACGGTCCGACGTCGACCGGCGTCAGGACCGCCACCTCCTCGGCCTGTGCCCGGTTGCGTGCGTGCACCCGCACCGCGCAGCCGCTCGACGCCAGCGCCACCAGCACGGCCCGCGCCGCACCGCCCGCGCCGAGCACGGACACGCGGAGCCCCTTGAGCGACAGGCGTTCCTGCAGCGGCTGCAGGAATCCGCTCGCGTCGGTGTTCGCTCCCACCCACCGCCCGTCCTTGACGCTGATGGTGTTGATCGCGCCGATGCGGCGGGCGACGGCGTCGACTTCGTCCACATGGTCGAACATCGACACCTTCAGCGGCACCGTCACGCTGACGCCGCTGATGCCAATCGCCCGGCCGAATGCGACGAAGTCCTCCGCGCCCACCGCCGGGAGCGGCAAGTACACCGCGTCGAGCCGCGCGGCGCGGAACGCGGCGTTGTGCATCGCCGGCGACACCGAGTGCCCCACGGATCCGCCGACGATGCCGTAGATGTCGGTCGTGTCGGTGAGCGCGCGAAAGTTGTACTCCTTGAGCAGCGACTGCGCCGATAGCTGTCCGACTTCCTTCACCGCGCCCGCGTACGTCCAAATCGACCCGAACCGTCCGGCGAGAATGCGCGTGGCCGCACCGTAGTCGCCCATCCCGATCAGCACGAACGCGGTCTGGCGCCCGCTCTGCGCGCCGAGGTCGAGGAGCGCCACGCTGTCCCGCAGGCAGGTCAGCGTCGCCGCGATCTTGATCACCTCCGCGCCCGTCGAGCGCATCGCATGCACGCGCGCGAGGAGGTCGACCGGCACGCCGTGGAAATCGTGGGTGGACAGCACAATCCGCCGCCCGCCCGACTGGGCGATCAGATCGTCGAACCGCGCCCGCCATTCCACGTCCACGTACTCCGCGCCAAGAGTGAGCGCCTCAGCCAGGATGCGCCGCCGCTCTTCCTCCGACCCCTTGAACCCTCCGCCCTCCCAGGCGGGACGGCAGGTGACGACCACGGGCCGCCGGCGGCCCGCAAGCGCGCCGGGGACGCTCGGATCGCTCACCGAGTCGAGCCGCAGCTCGATCAGATCGGCATCGGCGACCGCGTCGCGCTTCTGGCGCAGCTCGGCCGTCGTGGCGGCGGTGACGGTCGCACAGAGCAGTGGTTTGGACACAAATTAAAAAAGCCTCTTCAACCCGTTGGCTGAAGAGGCTCGGAAATCCGTTTCGCGCGGTGGCAGCTCAGGCCAGGGCGGATGCCTCTTCAGTCGTGCCCCAATACCACCACGCCGACGCGCACGCGGGCGAGGTCGGGCGGAAGCTGAACGCGGGCTCGAATGAGGTCGGCATCAGAAGGGGTGACGATAGCAAACCCCGGCGATTGCTGTCAACACAATCGCCCATTTCTCCTTGACCAGCAAGCACTTCTCCCGTATAACGGGCATTGAGCACCCATGCCAATGCGCCGACTCGCACTCACGCTTCTCGTTACGGTTGTCGGGGCGTCGGCCCTCACTTCCGGCGCCGCCTCCCAGATGGGGGTCGGCCAGATTCGTCCGGGGATGGTCGGCATCGGGCGCACCGTGTTCGACGGCACGCACGTCGAGGAATTCAAGGCGAACATCATCGGCGTCCTCGAGAACGTCATCGGGACGCACCGCAATCTCATCCTCGCCAGGCTCGAAGGCGGACCGCTCGCGAACACCGGCGTCATCGCCGGCATGAGCGGCAGCCCCGTGTACATCGACGGCCGGCTCATTGGCGCCGTCTCGTATGCGCTTGGCAGCTTCTCGAAAGAGCCGATCGCCGGCATCACGCCGATCGCGGAGATGACCGACTCGACGACGCTCAGCGAGGCGCGGCCCGCCGGGGCGCGCGTCCACGTCGACTATCCGCTGACGCGCGACACGCTCATGGCCGCGTTCCGCAAGGCGCTCAACTGGAATCGTCCGTTCGCGGATCGGCCCAACGACGCGCGGCTGACCGGCGGCAGCGCCGTGGCCGGGCTCGGCGGCAGTCAGCTCGGCACGCTGTTGCGCCCCATCGCGACGCCGCTCGTCATGTCCGGCTTCGAGCCGGATCTGGCGGACCTGTTCAGCAGCGCGCTCGCGGATCAGGGCTTCGTGCCGACCGGCGGCAGCGCCGGCGGCTTTCACTCGGGCGAGAAGCCGTTCGACGGACCGCTCAAGCCCGGCGATGCCGTCGGCGTGATGCTCGTCAGCGGCGACCTGCAGTTCGGCGGCACCGGCACGGTGACGCACATCGACGGCGATCGCGTGTACGCCTTCGGCCACCCGATGTACAACCTGGGGCCGACCGAGTTCCCGATGACACGCGCCTACGTCTACACCGTGCTGCCGAGCCTCTTCTCGTCGATGAAGCTGTCGAGCACGGGCGACATCATCGGGACGTTCACGCAGGACCGCGCAACGGCCATCGCCGGCCGGCTCGGCGCGGGCCCGCGCATGATTCCGCTCACGATTTCGCTCGAATCGCAGCGCGCGCCCACACACACGTTCCACTTCGACATCGTCAACGACCAGCTCCTCGGGCCGCTGATGACCTACGCGAGCATCCTGAACACGCTCGGATCGTACGAGCGGCAGTTCGGGTCGGCGACCTTTGCCGTCCGGGGCAACGCGAGGGTCAGGAAGCACGACCCCATCGCGTTCGACAACCTGTTCTCCGGGGACCAGGCGTCGATGGGCGCCGCCGCGTATGTCGTTGCGCCGGTCACCTACCTGATGGGCAACGACTACGAGAAGGTGGACGTCGAAGGCATCGCCGTCACGATCGCGACGACGGAAGAACCGAAGACGGCGACGCTCGAGAGGGTCTGGCTGGATGATCCGAGGCCGCGCGCCGGCCGCAGCGTGCCGTTGAAGGTGCTGTTCCGCACGTATCGCGGCGAAGAGGTCGTCCGCACGCTGCCGATCGACATCCCGTCCAACGCCAGCGGCGCCCTGTCGATCCTCGTGTCCGATGGCGCGCGCCTCGGCCTCGCCGAGCAGCGCGAGGCGCGTCTGGCCCAGCCCCGCACCGTCGACCAGATGATCAAGTCGCTCAACAAGGCGCGCCGGAACAACACGTTGTACGTGAAGCTGCTCGGCTCCAACGCCGGCGCCGTCGTCAACGGCGAGCTGTTGTCGTCGCTGCCGCCGTCGGTGCTCGGCGTGCTCGAAGGCGACCGGAACGGCGGCAACTTCAACCCGGTCCACAGCGCGACGCTCGGCGAGTGGGAGTTGCCCACCGAACACGCCGTCGCCGGCTCGCGGACGCTGACGATCACCGTCTCGCAGAACTGACACACACGTCCCCCACTATCCTCGATATGCTGATTACACGGCCGCGCACCACCCGGCGCGCTCGGGGTGCCCTGAGCTCGTCGAAGGGCACACTGGCGGCAGCGTCCATCATCGCGCTGGCGCTGGTGGGGCTCCACGCCTCGTCGCCCAAGTTCTTTCAAGCCACGACCCAGGCCGACTTTCTGAAGGGCGAGGTCGACAACCTCTCCGTCGACAGTCACGGCCAGCTGATGCTCGGCCCGGCCACCGAGCTGGTGTACGAGACCTCGGCGCCGTTCCTCTGGTCCACGGTGTCGGAGCCGGACGGCACGCTGTTCATCGGCACCGGCAACGAGGGGAAGGTCTTCCGCGTCGACCCGCAGGGCAAGGGCTCGCTGTTCTTTGACAGCACCGAGCTCGAAGTGCACGCGCTTGCGCTCGCGGGGGGCGGCGGCCTGTTGGTCGGCACGTCGCCGGACGGCCGCATCTACAAGGTCGACCGCAACGGCGCGGCGACCCTCTTCTTCAGCCCCGAGGAAAAGTACATCTGGGCGCTCACCGCCGACGGCAAAGGCAACGTCTTCGCCGCCACCGGCGAGAAAGGCGTGATCTACAAGATCGCGCCGGACGGAACAGGGACGACCTTCTACAAGACCAACGCCACGCATGCGACGGCGCTCGCCCTCGACAAGGCCGGCAATCTGCTGGTCGGCACCGGGTCGCCCGGCAAAGTGCTGCGCATCGATCCCGAGGGCAAGGCGTTCGTGCTCCTCGACTCGCCGTTTCAGGAAATCCACGCGCTGCGCTTCGACGACAAGGGCCTGCTCTACGCGGCAGCCATCAGCGGACGGAGCGGGTCGGGCGGCACGCCCGTCGCCACGCCGACCTTCGATCAGCCGACCGCGGAGCCGTCGCGCGCGCCGGTGCCGACGGTCTCAGCTGAGATCACTTCGATGTCGATCGTGGACGTGGGAGGCGGAGCGGGATCCACCGGCACGCCACAAGAAGATCGCCGCCTCCCGAAGGGCGCCGTGTACCGCATCTCCTCTGACGGCGTGTGGGACCAGTTGTGGGAGTCGCGCGACGATGCCCCGTACGACCTCGCCTTCGACCCGAACGGCGCCGTGATCATCGGGACCGGCAGCAAAGGCAAGGTGTACCGCCTCGAAGGCGAACCGCTGCGGCCCACGCTGCTGGCGCGCGCGAGCGCCCAGCAGGTGACGGCGTTCTCCCGAGACGCCCGCGGCCGGCTCCACTACGCGACCGCGAACCCCGGCAAGCTGTTCCGGCTCTCGTCGGAGCGCGCCCCGCGCGGCACCTACGAATCGGAAACGTGCGACGCGCAGATGGTCGCCACGTGGGGCGCCATCAGCTGGCATGGCACCACACCGCCGGGCAGCCGCATCGAGCTCTTCACCCGCGCCGGCAATACGGAGACGCCCGACGACACCTGGAGCCCCTGGTCGGCTGCGTACGCCAACGCGGACGCCTCCTCCATCACCAGCCCGAAAGCGCGCTACTTGCAGTGGCGCGCGGTCTTGACGGGCCGGGGCGAGGGTCCGGTGCTCACCTCGGTGACCGCCGCTTACCTGCAGCGCAATCTGCGCCCGCAGGTGCGTTCGATTACCGTCCATCCGCCCGGCATCGTCTTTCAGAAGCCGTTCTCGACCGGGGATCCCGAGCTGGCCGGCTTCGAAGATCAATCGACGCCCGAGCGCAAGCTCGCCGCCGCCGCCAGCCAGACGCCTGGCGCGTCCGGCGGCCTCGGCCGCCGCACGTACCAGAAAGGGCTGGAGACGCTCATCTGGAAGGCCGACGACGAGAACGACGACGACCTCGTCCATGACGTGCTGTTCCGCCGCGAAGGCGAGACGACGTGGAAGGCGCTGCGCAAGGCGATACCCGACTCGATCCTCGTCTGGGACACGTCGACGATTCCCAACGGCACGTACTTCGTGAAGATCGTCGCGTCTGATTCGCCGTCGAATCCCTCTGGCGTCGCGTTGACGGGCGAGCTGGACAGCTCCGCGTTCGAGGTGGACAACACGCCGCCGGCGATCTCGGTCGGCGACGTCCGCGTCGATCGCGGGCGGACGCTCGTCACCTTCGACGTCAAGGACGACCACTCGCCCATTCAGCGCATGGAGTTTTCGCAGGACGGTCAGCGGTGGCGCGGCGTGTTTCCGGTGGATGGGATCGCCGACTCGCGGGAAGAACACTACGAGCTGGCGGTCGAGGGCGAACTGGGAGAGCGCGGGCTGACGCTGCGGGCGAGCGACGGGATGAACAACGTCGCCACGGCGCACGTGGACCCGCCTTCGCGACGCCAGTAGCTGGATCGCCGCTTCGGCGGGCAAGCGCGCCTCGCCGGCAGTAGGCGCCGCTACGCGCGGGCGATCTGCATGCCCGCCGTGAACGTGGCGGCGCGCTTCTTGGGCGGGAGCGGGACGTCCAGCGCCGCTGCCGGCGGCTTGCTGGCGCGGACCGTCGCGCGCTCGACGAGCCACAGCATGTTGGACGGCGCGCGCGCCTGCGTCACCTGGGCGGAGTCCAGCCGCGCCCTCGACACGACTTCCAGCAGGCCTTCAATCAACTTGACCTCGTCCGCGGCGGTGCGATGCTGCCCGGCCCGCAGGAGGGCGAGGCTCGCCAGCCGCCCCTGGTGCGTGACCACGGACTCGAGGGTGAAGATGGCGTCCTGTTCGGCCGCCTCGTTCGCGCGCTGGAAACGTTCCGTCCAGCGTTCCTCCCACCGCGCACGGCATCCGGACGCGGCGGCCGAATCGTTGCCCGACTCGCACTCGAGCGGCGTGGCCAGCACGCTGACGATGGCCGCGAGGGAATCGGGCCGCTCGGCGGTGGCGAACCGCATCATGCCGAGCGTGATGATGACGCAGACGATGGTCGCCGCGGCCGCGCCGAACCCCGCGTAGATGAAGTGCATGTCGTCGAACAGCTCGCGCACGTGCGCGACGAAGGACGCGTCGTTTTCAGCCGTCAACCGGCTCAGGACCGTGGTGTTGAAGACGGCCGCCTCTTCGTGGGTCAGCGCCAGGCGTCCCGGCACGAGGCTGTGCAGCGCCGTCCGCACGTCGTTCAGGTCGGCCAGTTCCGCCGCACACGGCGCGCAGGCTTCCACGTGGACGCTGACGGCAATCTGGTCCGTCACGCTGAGCTCGCCGTCGTGGAACGCCTGCAGCCGCCGTCGCGCCGCCGCGCAGGAGATCGCCTTCACGCGATCCTCTCTTCGCGCAGTTCGAGCCGCAGCGCGTGCCGGGCGCGCGTGAGGCGCGACTTGACCGTGCCGACCGCGACGCCGAGCGAGAAGGCGATCTCTTCGTAGCTCAAGCCGTCGATCTCGCGCAGGATGATCGCCGTGCGCTGGTCGAAGGGCAGATGGTCCAGCGCCAGCTGGAGCTTCGCCGCCAGCTCCTTCTGTGCAAACACACAATCCGGCGTGGTCTGGCGGCTCGAACGGAATTCGCCATGGGCGGCGATGTGCTGGTCGAGCGGCACCTGATCGGCGCGGTGACGCCGGCGCCAGAACCGATGCCGGTTTCGCGCCTGGTTGACTGCGATCCGGTAGATCCAGGTGCGGAGGCTCGAGTGGCCGCGGAAGCGGTGAATGGTCCGGAAGACGCGGAGGAAGACTTCCTGTGAGAGGTCCATCGCTTCGTCGCGATCGCCGAGCAGGTTCATCGCCAGCTGCACGACCATGCGCTGGTGCTCGCCGACCAGATCCGCGCAGGCCGTTTCCTCGCCCGCCGCGCACCGCTGCACGAGCGCGGCTTCGCGCCCATCAACGTCCGACCAACTGGCGACGCGCGCCTGCTTCACAGAGAGTTCCACTATACCAAGATAGACCCCGGTTGTGCCCGAAAGTTCCACCGGGCTGGTAGGATAGAGCCATTGTGAAGCGCGCGATTGTCGTCCTGGCCTTGCTGGCGCTGACCGCGATCGGGGCCGCGCTCGCCTACCAGACAGCCGCCCGCCAGCGGGACCACCGCGCCGCCCTGACCCGCGGCGACAACGCCCTGCGCGACGACCAGACCTTCGCGGCCATCGAGGCCTACAGTGGAGCCATCGAGCTCCGGCCCGACTCGATGCTCGCCTACCTGCGCCGGGGCCAGACCTACCGCCGCCGAGGGGACCGCGGCGATCTCGACGCCGCCGCGCGCGATTTCCGGGCGGCGGCGGCGCTCGACCCGACCGCCATCCGTCCCCTCGAGGAGCTCGGCGACATCCACTACCAGCTGCAGCGCTACGCCCGCGCGGCGGAGGCCTACGAGAGCGGCCTGCGGCTCGACGACCGCTCGGCCCGTGTGAGCGGCAAGCTGGCGCTCGCGCGGTACCGCAACGGCGATATCGACGGAGCGCTGACGGCCGTCGATCAGGCCTTGCGGCTCGACGACAGGATGGCCGACGCGCAGTACCTGCTCGGGATGTGCCTGCGCGAGAAAGCGCGCACGACCGACGCGATCCGCGCGTTCGAGAAGGCCGTGACGCTCGCGCCCGGGATGATTGCCGCGCGCGAGGAGCTCGCGGACCTCTACGGCACCCAGGGCCGCCGCGCCGACGAGCTGGAGCAGTTGCAGGTGCTGGCAGGCCTCGATCCCGCGCACGTCGAACGGCAGATCGCCTACGGGATGGCCCACGCGCGCGCCGGCCACTGGGATCTGGCGGTGCTGACCCTCGGCGGCGCGCTCGAACGCAATCACGACGACCCGCGCATTTACCGCGCGCTCGGCCAGGTCTGGCTGGAGCGCCCGCGCGACGACCGCACCTTCCTGAGCAAGGCGCACGAGGCGCTCGAGCGCGTGGCGTCCAGCCCGAGCGCGACGAGCGACGTCCTCACGCTGTACGGCCGCGCCCTGCAGCAGGAAGGCGACATCGAAAACGCCGAGCGCACGCTGCAGCAGGCGACGACGCGCTACCCCATCGAGCCGACGGCGCTGCTGCTGTACGCGTCGGTCGCTGAAAAGCAGAACCACCTCGACCTTGCCCGGACCGCGTTGATCCAGTACAGCGGGCTCGTGGCAGAGGATGCCGACTTCGCGTCCCGCGCGACGCGCATCGCTGCGCTCTCGCTCCGCCTGAGGGATCCGGCCACCGCCGTCAGCTGGCTGACGCAGGCGGCGTCCGCGAGCCCGAACGACGTGCGGCTGCTCGCCGCGCTCGCCGACGCCCAGATCCGAAGCGGGGATCGGACGGCGGCACAGGCCACCATCGCGCGCGGGATCGAGAAGGATCCCAAGAACCCGCAGCTTCTGGCGCTCGCGCGCCGTGCGAAATGACGACGTACAACGCAGAGCTCGCAGAGCACGCTGAGAAATCCTTGGGCATTTCTTCTCTGCGGCCTCTGCGGTCTCTGCGTTGAATGTGATTTGTTCACAAGCTCTTTAGGCGCTCGGCTGAAGCCTTCGCGCTACACCGCAAAGTCTTCGCGTTACGCCTTCTGGTGCTTCGGATCGGTCGCGTCCCGCAGGCCGTCGCCGAGGAAGTTGAACCCGAGCACCAGGACCGCGATCGCCAGGCCGGGCACGATCGTGAGGTGCGGTGCGTCGAGCAGATGCGCGCGGCCGCCGTTCAGCATCGTGCCCCAGCTGGGCGTCGGCGGCTGCACGCCGAGCCCGAGGAAGCTGAGCGCCGCTTCGCCGATGATCGCGCCCGCCATCCCGAGCGTCGCCTGCACCACCACCGCCGGCACCGCCGTGGGAATCACGTGCCGCCAGAGAATGCGCGACGTCCCCGCGCCCGCGGCGCGCGCGGCCTGCACGTATTCGAATTCCCGCGCGCGCAGGACCTGACCGCGAACGAGGCGCGCGTAACCCACCCACCCGATGATCGTCAGCGCGAAGAGCACGTTCCCGAGGCTCGGGCCGAGCACGGCGACCAGGGCGATGGCCAGCAGCAGCCCCGGAAACGCGAGCAGCACATCGATCACCCGGCTGATACAGTCGTCGACGATGCCGCCGAGGTAGCCGGCGAGCGCGCCGAGGAGCGTGCCGACCGACGCCGACACGGAGACGACGGTGAGGCCGACGAGGAACGAGATCCGCGCGCCGGCGAGCACCCGCGCGAGGATGTCGCGTCCCAGCTCGTCGAGGCCGAACAGGTGCGCGCCGCTCGGACCGGCGAGTCGCAGCGCGAGATCCTGGGCCGCCGGATCGAACGGCGTCAGCATCGGACCGGCCAGCGCGGCCAGCGCGGCCAGCATCACAATCGCGGCGCCCGTTTTCAGCATGTCACTCGTACCGAATCCGCGGGTCGAGCAGACCGTACGCGAGGTCGGTCAGCAGGTTCATGCCCACGTAGGTGACGGCGATCAGGAGAATGCAGCCCTGCACCATCGGGTAGTCGCGGAAGCTGATCGACTGAATGAGGAGACGGCCGACGCCGGGCCACGCGAAGATCGTTTCGGTGATCACCGCGCCCGTGAGCACCGCGCCGAACTGGAGGCCGAGCACCGTCACGATGGGAATCAGGCTGTTGCGGAACGCGTGGGCGAGCACCGCCCGCGTGCGCGACACGCCGCGGGCTCTCGCGGCCAGCACGTACAGCTCGCGTAGCTCTTCGATGACGCTCGCGCGCGTCATGCGCGCCAGCACCGCCGCGAGCGGCGCGCCAAGCGTGATGGCGGGCAGCACCAGGTGCGCCAGCGTGCCGCGCCCGGAGACCGGCAGCCATCCCAGCGTCACCGAGAACACGATGGCCAGCAGCGGACCCAGCCAGAAATTCGGGATCGAGATCCCGATGAGCGCCAGCGTCGTCGCGGCGTGATCCACGCGCGTGCCGGCGCGGACGGCCGCGATGATCCCGAGCGGGATGGCGATGAGCGTGGCCACCAGCATGGCCGCGAACGCGAGCTCGAAGGTGGCGGGCAGACGTTCGGCGAGCGCCGCGCGGACCGGCTGGTTCGTCCGCAGCGACGAGCCGAGGTTCCCCGTCGCCAGCCCCTTCAGGAACGCGCCGTACTGCACAGACAACGGCCGATCGAATCCGAGTCGCCCGCGGAGCTCCGCCATGTCCTGCGGCGACGCACTGTCGCCGAGCATCGCCTGCACGGGATCCCCGGGGACGAGATGAATCAGCGAGAAGACGAGCGTCGCGACGCCCAGCAGGACGGGAACCGTCAGCAGCAGGCGTCGCGCCAGGAAGCGTGTCACCCGATTCCCAGCCGCGTCATGAGCTTGGTCAACCCCTGCCGTGTGACGCCGAGCTCGGCGGCGGCCGGCAGGGCCTCGGGCGGGACCACGCCCCGCTTCGGACTGCGCACGGTCAGCGCCGCCAGCACGTTCTGCAGTTCCCGCACATTGCCCGGCCAATCATAACGCGCCAGGGCCGCCACGTCGCCGCGCCCAGCGTGGCGCGGCTGCCGAGACGCCGTGTCGTCTTGGGCCAGAACTGCTCCGCCAGCGATGAATTGAGGTGCTTCAGAGCTGGGTCGCCGCTCCGTCGATGCGAACGACGAGCGCGCCGCGCGCCCACGGAAATTGCGCCTTCACCGCGTCCATGGCCGGTCCAGACACCTGCAGTTCGGCGGTCCCCGAGAGCACGCAGCCCTGGCCCGCTCCCTGCGGCCGCCGGACCTGACGGGACGCGAACAGCAGTTCGACGCGTGAGTTTGCGCGAAGGTTGGTCTCGGTCTTTCGCAGACCTCCGGCTGGAATCACAATCACGTCGTCCTGGACACCGAGCGCCCGGACGTAGTCGCCCCACGTTGCAGCCAGGTGCGGACCATCGGGTCCGACAGTTGCGATGGCAACCCATTCGCTCTTGTCGATCACTTCGCGAATCGCGGCATCCAGCATCTTCGATCCTCCGCCTCGTCGATGCGTGCGTCATCGGCGACATCGATTCTCTTCGAGCCGCTCCCTCGAACCGCCGCTGCTCTTCCTTCAAGAACCTCGCAGCGAACGTCCAGTCGGCGCGCCCGTCGCCGTGATACGTCGGCACGTACGTCCTCACGCTGACGATGCGGCCTTTCAGAGCTGCGTCGCTACCAGGGCACGGCCACTTCGTACGTCTTGCCGACCAGATCCTTGGCCTTCACGCGGACAGTTTTCGGACGGACGATACGCAGGCTGAACGTCGTGCCGTCTTGTCCTGTGAAGTCGCCGAGCGACAAGGTGCGCTTCTCGCCATTTTCCACTCGCGCGACGAATTTCGTGAAGACGATCGGGCCGCCCACGGGCAGGATGGCCACGTCGACGTCAACCAACGGCAGACCGGCTTTGTTCTCGACCGTGACGAACATCTGCGAGGTCTGCACGCCGATCGGCGCATCGGCCGCCTGCGGCGCCGGTTGCCCGCTCGAACACGCCCACAACGCCGCGCCCAGAGTGACGCCAACGACTGCGCTCGCAAGAATCCCGAGACTCCAACGCCGGACGGCGCCGAAAGAGAGTGCTGACATTTCCAGTCCCTCCTGCAGGGAGAATCCCTGCTGTCACGTGCCCGTGCGCCAAGCGGTCGACGAACCACATCCGGTTACGCCATCACCGAACGTGCGCCGCACCTCGTCCAGCCGCCACGCCTCGTCGCGGCGGGTCGCCGCGAAAGGGGCCGGCAGCACGTTCTGCAGTTCCCGCACATTGCCCGGCCAATCATAACGCGCCAGGGCCGCCACGTCGCCGCGTCCAGTGTGGTGCGGCGCAGTTCAACGTGCAAAACGTGCGACCCCATCCCGCCGGCGGGACAGCGCAGAACTATCCCGCCGACGAGGGGGGAGCTGTTGAAGCTACTGCGGCAAGCCCGCGCAGGCGGGAGAAGAGCTGCGGCGTGCACTGCATCCATGAGAGCGAGCACGAACGACGCCCGGCCCGCTTCACCCAATGTGTGGGAACCGCAACGAGGGCTGGCAAGGTCGGCTGTGGGATTCCGGTGCGCGAGCGCGGCGGGGGTAGAATCTCTGCCGTGAATCGCCGTCTCGTCATTGTCCTGGGTGGCCTCGCGCTGCTCGCGTGTGTCGCGGGATTCCTTCTGCTTCGTCCGGCCCCGGAGCCGCCCAAGCCTGTCTCCCGGGTCGAGCCGGCGCGGACGCGGAGGGTTGAGACGCCCGCGCCCGTGACCGCTCCCGCGCCCGAACCCCCGAAGCGTTCGGCCCGCCTGGCGCCGGCGCCAAAGGCCGCCCCAGGACCGGCGGCCGCGCCGGCTCCAGCCGAGCCATCACCCGACCTGGCGACGCTCCACATCGACAGCGACGTGCCGGGGGCCCAGGTGTTCATCGATCGCGAGTTCATCGGCGCGGCGCCGGTCACGGCCGCCAACGTGAAGCCGGGCTCCCACCGGTTGAATGTTTCGGCGCCGGGCTATGACGGCGTCGCCGACACCATCGAGGTCGTCCCCGGCCCGCGCGACATTGTCGTCAAGCTCAAGGAAATCCGGCTCGACGTGAACATCGAGGTGGTCCACAAGCACCGGATGGGCTCGTGCAGGGGACGGCTCGTCGCCACCCCGCGCGGGCTCAAGTACGAGACCTCCGACAAGGACGACGGGTTCTCCGCCGGCCTGCTCGATCTGGAGACGTTCCAGGTGGACTACCTGCAGAAGAACCTGCGCGTGCAACGGCGCAAGGGCCGACGCTACGACTTTACCGATCCCGACGGCAACGCCGATCGGCTGTTCGTGTTCCACCGCGAGGTGGAGAAGGCGCGCGAACGGCTGAAGAGTGGGCTATAGAGCGATCCAGCCTTCGCCTATCAGACGCCGCCGCTGCGCCTCGGCTTCTTCAAGCGGGTGCTCGTGAATCAGCGAGAAGACGAGCGTCGCGACGCCCGACAGGACGGGAACGGTCAGCAGGAGGCGTCGCACCAGAAAGACCTGTCACTCGGCACCGATCCCCAGCCGCGTCATGAGCTTCGTCAATCCCTGCCGCGTGACGCCGAGCTCCGCAGCGGCGCGTCCGCGATGGCCGCCGCTCCGCACGAGCGCGGCGCGCACGAACCGTGCTTCGAACGTGCGCCGCGCTTCGTCGAGCCGCCACGCCTCGTCGCGGCGGGTCGCCGCGAAGGGGGCCGGCAGGGCCTCGGGCGGGACCACGCCCCGCTTCGGGCTGCGCACGGTCAGCGCCGCCAGCACGTTCTGCAGTTCCCGCACATTGCCCGGCCAATCGTAACGCGCCAGCGCCGCCATCGTCGCCGCGCCGAGCGTGGCGCGGCTGCCGAGCCGCCGTGTCGACTCGCACCAGAAGTGCTCCGCCAGCACGGCGATGTCTTCCCGCCGTTCGCGCAGCGGCGGCACGCTGATGCGGATGACGTCGAGGCGGTACAACAGATCGAGGCGGAAACGTCCGGCGGCGACGTCCTGCACTAGATCGCGGTTGGTGGCCGCCACGACGCGGACGTCGATGCGGCGCGACACGTTTTCGCCGACGCGGCGCAGCTCCCCTTCCTGGATGACGCGCAGGATTTTGGCCTGCGCGCGCAGCGACAGCTCGCCGATCTCGTCGAGGAACAGCGTGCCGCCGTGCGCCTCCTCGAAGACCCCGGCGCGATCCGCGACCGCGCCCGTGAACGAGCCGCGCGCATGACCGAACAGCTCGGCCTCGACGAGATCGTCGGGCAGCGCGGCGCAGTTCAGCGTGCAGAACGCGCGATCCCGCCGTGGGCCCCCGCGATGAATGGCCCGCGCGACGAGCTCCTTGCCGCTGCCGCTCTCGCCCTCGATCAACACCGCGAAGGGCGCCGCCGCCGCACGCTCCACGCTGCGACGCAGCTCGCTGATTGCCGGCGTCACGCCGAGGAGCTCGCCGGCGCCCGCCACGGCGGGCTGCGTCCGTCTCGTCAAGGCCGCCGACAGCATCGGCGCGGCCGCCGCCGCGCTCATCGTGAGCACGACGCCCGCCCGCGAACGGTCGTCGGTCGAGCCGAGGGTCCACGTGGCGCACAGTGCGCCAATCGGCGCGCCGCCGTACTGGACCGGCGCCGCCGCCTCGATGCGATCGTCGTGCCGGTGCGGCGTGAGCGTGATGCCTGCGGCGATGGCCCGTTCGGCGACATCGGTGTCAAGGCGCCCGCCGTGGCCGGCGACGACTTCCGGCCCTCTGCCGCTCTTCACCACGAACGCGACGGCTGTCGCGCGCAGGTGCTGGCGGACTCTCGCGCAGACCTCCTTCAGCACGATCGACTCGTCTTCGGCGGTCTGACAGACGCGCAGGATCGCGACCATCTCCTCGACGATGGGATCGCCGGACTCTGACGCGCGCCCGCGTGGACTGCCGGCGTAGAGTGGCAGCGCACCGAGCCCCGTGGCGGCCACCTGCCGCGCGACGACCGCCGTGTGATCCGCGTCCGCCGCGGACAGCGCCTTTGACAGCTCCCATCGCGCCCGCAGCGTCGCCGGCAGCGCCGGCATCACCCGCCCGAGGCGCTGCAGATGCGCAGCGGCGACCGCCGCGCGGCCGCGCCGACGCTCCGCTTCCGCCAGAAGCAGGCGCGCGCGGAGGGCTCGCAGCGGATCGTGCGCGGCGCGCGCCGCGGCAATCGACTCCTGCACGTCGCGCTCGACGGCGTCGAGATCGCCGACGGCGAGATGGACGAAAGCCGCCGTGCACGTCGCTGCGGCAATTCCCGTCGCGTCGCCGGCGGCCCGGCTTCGCTGACTCGCCTCCGTGACCAGCGCCATCGCGCGGCCGACGTCGCGCACGCCGACCGCGATGCGTGCCGCCAGCAGGCTGTGCCGCGCGCGAATCGCCGCCGGCCCCTCCTCCGGCACGTCACCGAGCGCCGCGTCCGCGTCCGCATAGCGGCCGCGCCAGAAGAGACAGCGCGCCAGCGCGAGGGACGCGACCCTCCGCCGCTCCGCATCGTGCTCGACACGCGCCGACGCCAGCGCCGCGCCGAGCACGCTTTCGGCCTCGTCGAGCCGCGCCAGATCGATCCACGCCTCGCCGCTGAGCGTCGCGATGTCGAGCAAGAGCGAGCTCCGGGCCGCGCGGCTCGCCCACTGGCGGCCCTCCTCGAGCGCGGCCTGCGCGTCCCGCACGCGACCTCGACCGAGCAGCGCCGATGCCAGCACGACAGCGCCGTTCGCGGCGTCGGTCCAGTCGTCCCGGCGCGCGAGGCCGCCAATCGCCTGCCGGAGCTGACGGAGTCCTGGCGCATGTCTGCCGGCGCCGATCTGCGCGGTCGCGGCGTCCAGCCGCCGCCGCAGCGCAGTCAGCTCGCCCGGGGCCGGCCACGTGCACGCCGACGCTGCGGGCACGAACGGGTCGTCCGCGGTCGTGAGCCTCTCGACGTCACGTTCGTTCGATCCGTAGACCGCCGGCTGCTCGGCCACGCGGGACAGGCCGGAGCGCCGCACCGCAGCGAGTGCCTCACCTTTAGCCACGCTGCCCGCCGAGAGCAGACGTACGAACCGGCCCGGCAGCCCCCGGGAGCGTTCAGCCGCTCGGCGTGCGACCCGCCCGAATCGGTAGGCCAGCACGGCCGGACGAATCGCGGCGACCAGAACGTCCGCGCTGATTCGCTCGAGCCCGACGCCGTCGACCGAACGGTGCTCCTCGGTCCCGACCATGAGGAGCGCATGCGGCTGCGAGGCTCGCAGCGCGGCGTGCAGCAGCGCCGTCCACGCCACGCCGTCTCCCCCATCATCGATTACGAACACGCTGCGATCGCGCCAGAGCTCCGCGAGCTTCCCGAGCATCAGCCGCGACGCCACCGGCACAAATCCCCTGACCCTTGCGATCCGCGCCAGCTCGCGAACGACCAGGCCTTTCCCGGAGCCGCGTGGTCCCCACAGCAGCGAGACGTGCGGTCGCGGCCCACTCGCCGGCTCCAACATTTCCGCCAGTGCCCTGACGGCAGGCCGTTCGATCAGGGCCAGGCCGCTCAGATGCAAAGGCATGTCGCTCGCCGACTGATCGCCCGCCTCGCACGGATAGCCGGATTCCGCGTCGGGTAGCCACTGCACCGCACCTTCGGATCCAACCCGCGGAGACCCGTTCGCGCCGGCGCCGGTTGACAGCCCTGCCGCGCGCAGAAACCGCGACGCATCATCCTGCGCAGACCGCGCGGCCTCCGGCGCTCCGCGCCACCTGGTCCCGCACAGCCACGCCTCGAATCGAGCCGATTCGCCGGCGAGGCCGTAGTCGATGAGCGGCGCGATCGCCCGATGGTGCAGCTTCTGCAATCCATCGCAGCGGGCTGTCCACCGCATCTGCTCGGACACGCCGCCGGTGCTGCCGATGGTCAGCGTGACCCTGGCTCCGGTCGCCAGATCAACCGCGCGTCCTTCCTCGTCCACCGCGAATCGATCCGCCACCAGCTGCATGGCGTCCTCCTGTCGATGAGCGCGACGCGGTGCAAGAAGGCGGCCCGCGCGGATCAGGCGGAAGATCGAGCGATCCGCGTCCGGACGCGGCAATTTTTTCGGATAGAATGAAGCCCGAATGTTGAGATTTCTGACCGCTGGCGAGTCGCACGGCAAGGCGCTCGTCGCGATTCTCGAAGGGGTCCCCGCCGGCCTCGCCATCGACGTCGATGCGATCACCGCCGACCTGCGCCGCCGGCAGACCGGCTACGGACGCGGACGCCGGATGGCGATCGAGTCGGACCGCGCCGAGCCCCTGAGCGGCGTCCGCCACGGCGTCTCCACCGGCGCGCCGATTGCCCTGCTCGTCCCGAACAAGGACTGGGAGAACTGGCAGCGGACGATGTACGCGGAGGCCGCGATGCCGGCCGAGGCGTCAGGCGCCGATCGGCCGCCCGTCACGCGGCCGCGACCGGGTCACGCCGATCTGGCGGGCTTCGTGAAATATGGGCACGACGACATGCGCAACGTGCTCGAGCGCGCGAGCGCGCGCGAAACCACCGCGCGCGTCGCGGCCGGCGCGATCGCGCGGCAACTGCTCCGCGTCGTCGGCACCGAAGTCGTCAGCCACGTCGCGTCGATCGGAGCGGCCACGCTGGCCGATCCGCTGGCGATCACGTTCGAGCAGGTGCGCGCGATCTCCGCCGACGCGCCGCTGCATTGCGCGGATCCCAAGGTCGAGCAACGGATGATT